>Ga0247839_1001043_pt1 | contig 48014 bp, 47 predicted proteins | sample LaCruzMarch2015__6_FD_192405 | JGI IMG/M metagenome (GOLD analysis project Ga0247839, IMG submission 192405) | Freshwater microbial communities from meromictic Lake La Cruz, Castile-La Mancha, Spain - LaCruzMarch2015_16m | ecosystem: Environmental > Aquatic > Freshwater > Lake | place: Spain... | reverse complement strand
CCTTTTGGCCACTGCCTATCAGCATCTTTGGCAGTTTCTTGATCACGGGTCTTATGTCGATTCACATGTGTTCACCATACCTCCCAGCCTGGCCTCCTACCGCATGATGCTTGCAGTGTTGGTCGCCGGCCTTGATCAAGATTCCGGCCGCTTGGGCTCGCCGGGTGCGTAGTCAGGCCATCTTGGCCTGACACCGTCAGGGCTGGAAGCCCTGACTACGCACGCCGCTGGCCGGGATTATGATCAAGGCCTGGTCGCCCTCACGGGCTCGTCTTACCCTTTCGGGCGGAGTACATTGTCAGAGCAGCTTCACACCGGACCGTTACCAGTCTCGCATGTGCTCCTAGGCTACGACGGGAGAAACCGTCGGTTCCATCAGGTCGCCATATAGAGACTTCCAGTAGAACAATTACTTACGCGACTTCGTGTCGCACAACGATGATCAAGGCCCACAAAGTTAAGGCGCACTCGCCGACCGCGTCGCCTCTGCCTGGAGTCCAAGGCTTCAGCCTTGGCGCGCTCCAAGGCTGAACCTAAAAAGAGCAGTCAGCGATCAGCTTTCAGCATTTAGCTTTGCGTTTCAATAGTTTTTGACCACCCGGCGCATCACCTGTCGGGTGGGCGCCTGCGGCTCCAAGACGGTTCCTAGGATGCTGATGCACTTATGGCTGACGGCTGATCGCTGACGGCTGACTGCTGACTGCTCTTTCTAGGCTGAAGCCTTGGACTCAAGGCGCTTGGGCTGCGGCGCTCCCAAGGACGGTGCCACGCGACGGCCGCCCGGCTAGAATGGGGCTGTCGCCCAGCACGTCCGGCCCACCCCCATGCACCGCAAGAAACTCCCGATCGGCATCCAGACCTTCCAGAAGATCCGCGAGGAGGAGTATTACTATGTCGACAAGACAGACTTCGCCTGGCGGCTGATCAGCGAGGGCAGCCATTATTTCCTCTCCCGGCCGCGGCGCTTCGGCAAGTCCCTGTTCCTCGATACCCTGGGCGAGATCTTCGCCGGCAACGAGCCGCTGTTTCGGGGCCTGGCCATCCATGACCGCTGGGACTGGTCGCGGCGCGCCCCGGTCATCCGGCTGAGCTTCGGCGCCGGCCTCGCGCAGAGCAGGGCCGAACTGGACCGGCGGATCCTGGCCCTGTTGCGCGTCAATGCCCGGGCCCTGGGGCTGACCTGTGCCGACCCCACCGACATCCCCGGCTGTTTCGCGGAACTGATTGCCGCGGCACACGCCGACACCGGCGAGCGCGTCGTGGTGCTGGTGGACGAATATGACAAACCGATCCTCGACAACATCACCGATCACCCGACCGCCCGTACCATGCGCGATGGCCTGCGCAATCTCTACTCGGTCATCAAGGACTCCGACGCCCATATCCGCTTCGTCTTCCTGACCGGGGTGTCCAAATTCAGCAAGGTCAGCCTGTTCTCGGGTCTCAACAACCTCAACGACATCACGGTCGAGGCCGCCTATTCAGCGATCTGCGGCTACACCCAAGCCGACGTGGACAGTGTCTTCGCCCCCGAGTTGGAGGGACTGGACCGCGAGCGGATTCGCGACTGGTACAACGGTTACAACTGGACCGGCGAGGCCGTCTACAATCCATTCGATCTGCTGCTGCTGTTCCAGAAGCGTCTGTTCCAGCCCTTCTGGTTCGAGACCGGCACCCCGACCTTTCTCATCGACCTGCTCACGGAGCGCCAGACCTGGCTGCCGGGGCTCGGGCGGCTGGAGACCAGTGCCGACATCCTCTCCACCTTCGACGTCGATGATATACCCACCGCGGCCCTGATGTTTCAGGCCGGGTATCTCACCATCGAGGCGCAGGAGAGCCGGTTCGGTGAATACTGGTATCGCCTGCGCTACCCCAACCAGGAGGTCTATCAAAGCCTCACCAACAGCCTGCTGCGGGCCTGGACGCAGAGCGACCAGCCCATGCTCGGCAACAAGCGGCGGCTCGGCGAACTGCTCATGGCCAACGACTTTGCCGGTCTGGAATCCCTGTTCACCGCCTTCTTCGCAAGCATCCCGCCCGACTGGTATCGCAACAACCCCATCGCCCGCTACGAGGGCTATTCAGCCTGCGTCTTCTACGCCTGGTTCGCCTCGCTGGGACTCGACATCACCCCGGAAGACAGTTCCAACCAGGGGCGGCTCGACATGGCAGTACGGTTCAACGGCCAGGTCTATCTGTTCGAGTTCAAGGTGGTGGAATTGGAGCCGGACGGGCGGGCCTTGCGACAGATCAAGGAACGCGGCTACGCCGACAAATACCGGGCCTGCGGCCAGCCGATCCACCTCATCGGGGTGGAGTTCAGCCGCGAGCGGCGCACGGTCGTCGGCTTCGAGGTCGAGACGCTGTAAAGAACGCTCCACCGTCGCGTCGCGGCTGAAGCCGCTCCCACCGGGTCCCGGCGGCTGCACTCAGGCCGGCGCCATCGGCTGGAGTGAGAACCCCTTTAGGTTCTGCGCAAAGCGCTCCAACGCCTGAATCCCCGTCGCCTCGGCCGCCCGGCACCAGTCCTGCAGATTGGCGAGCAGGACCTCCTGGCTGGCGGTGCTGCGCCCCCAGATCGCCTGGAGGCGTTCACGGAACTGGTAGACGGTGGCGAGCGTCTGGCTCTGGGCCAGCAGTTGCTCCAGGCGGACGCGCGCCGCTGCATCAAGCCGGCTGCCCTCGCGCGCCAGCAGCCGACGGCTGCGCCGGACCAGACGGCGGCAGTGGGCGGCATCGCGGCAGAGTTCGGCCCGCGACACCGGGGCCAGGACCTCCCTGGTATAGCGCGCAAAGACGTGCATGTGGCTCACCACCACGGCCCGCAGCGTATCCATATCCACCAATGGCTTGCCCTCGATGTACGTCAGCCGCGGGGCGACCTTCTTGATCCGGGCCAGCCGCAGCGCGCTCAGGATGCGGATATAGACCCAACTCAGATCGAACTCCCACCACTGCGAGGAGAGCCGCGCGGAACTCGGAAAGGCATGATGGTTGTTGTGCAGTTCCTCACCGCCGATCAGGATCCCCCAGGGGACGATGTTGGTGGAGGCGTCCGCCGTCTCGAAGTTGCGGTAGCCCCAATAGTGGCCGATGCCGTTGATGATCCCGGCCGCCGTGATCGGGATCCAGAGCATCTGCACGGCCCAGATCACCGGCCCGTAGAGCCCGAACAGCAGCACATCCAGGACCAGCATCAGGGCCAGACCCTGCCAGTGGCGGGGGGTATAGAGATTGCGCTCCAGCCAGTCGTCTGGGGTCGCGTGACCATAGCGTTCCAGGGTCTGCGGATTGGCCGCCGCCGCCCGGTAGATCTCATAGCCCTGGGTCAGGACCTTGCGCAGCCCCAAGACTTGCGGACTATGGGGGTCCTGCGCGGTCTCGACCTTGGCGTGGTGCAGCCGATGGACCGCGACCCATTCCTTGGTGACCGCACCGGTGGTCAGCCACAGCCAGAAGCGCAAGACCTGGGCGAGCGCCGGGTGCAGGTCCAGCGCGCGGTGCGCCTGCGCGCGATGCAAGTAGATGGTGACCGCGGCGATGGTCACATGGGTCAAGGCAAGCGTGATCAACACCGCCTGCCAGAAGGAGACATCGAGGAGGCCATGCAGGGTCATAAAAATCTCTTGGGGGAAGGGAGGGTGGTGCGGCTGCGGGGGCAGCCGTGCACGGGAAGACCGCGCCGGGCAGATGCCGTGCAGAAAAAGAGGATCGGGGCGAGTACCCGGGGTTCCAACGCATTCTGGCCGCCGCGCCGGGCCTTTGCTCCAAGGATCCGACCAACGGGCGTGGTGGTCCGTGATCCTGCTCCCGGCCGTAGGGTGGACAAGCGCCAGCGCAGTCCACCGAATCCCGCGCCGCCTCCACCGAGCGCGCCGACCGCTCCGACAGGTCGTGCGGACCGACCCCAACGGGGTCGAACATACCAGCCCAGGGCAACGCCCTGGGTATGGCGTGTTACGGAGCCCAGCCCTGAAGGGGCGTGACATCAGGCCCGGCGTCGGCCACCGGCGGACGATTGGACCTCACACGCTCGATCCTGGCGCTGAGTCGCCGTTCAGCCCCGTAGGTCGGGTTAGGCGCGCCCCTTAGGCCCTGGCCGTCACTCTCCATCGCTCGCGGCGCGCCGTAACCCGACGTCCAGACGCCGACCGTCGGGTTACTGCGCTAACCCGACCTACGCCACTGGCCCTGGAGGTACGGGGCCTGCGCTGCCGGCTCAATGGTGAGGGCTTCCCTGGCCTGCCGTGAGGCATTTCCGGCCGACCCTGGCTTGCTCAATGATATAGAATTTTCTATATTCTGTCCGATGGCCGATTCCAAGCCAGTCGAATTCCGGGGCAGTGCCCTTGATGACCCGCGCGCCTTTCCCGCCTCGGCCCGGCGCGAGGCCGGTCATCAGCTCGACCAAGTTCAGCACGGCCAAGAACCGGACGATTGGAAGCCAATGGGTACGATCGGACCTGGGGTTCGTGAGATTCGGATCCGGGACGCCTCGGGTGCGTTCCGAGTCATCTACGTGGCGAAGTTCATCGATGCCGTCTACGTGCTGCACTGCTTCCAGAAGAAAACGCAGAAGACCAGCAAGGCCGACTTGGACTTAGCCGAGAAGCGCTACCGGGATTTGGTGAAGGAGCGAGGCCAATGAGCAACGAACGATTTGTCAGCGTCTGGGATGCCATCGAGGACACGCCCGCGGAAGCCGCCAACATGAAGCTCCGCTCGGCGCTGATGATGGCCTTGAAAGAGCACATTGCCGGCGCCGGCCTGAGTCAGTCGCAGGCCGCCAAGCTGTTCGGCGTCACGCAACCGCGCATCTCCGATCTCATGCGCGGCAAGATCAACTTGTTCGGTCTGGATTCCCTGGTCAACATGGCGTCGGCGGCCGGTTTACAGGTTGAAATGCGGGTGCTGGCAGCCGCATGAACCCTGGAGCGGAATGGGTAGGGTATGCACGAGGTGGTTTGCGATCCGCCGAAACCTTGAAGGGGTCGTGAAGCAGAACAGGGGCTTTTCCGCACTGGAGGTCGAGGCTTTAGTCGGATCAGGGTCGTTGAGATGCGATGTCGACCGGCTAACGGCCATGAAGGAATTTCGCAGCACCCCCGGAAAATGAAGGCCCCGAAGGTCGGGTTAGGCGCGCCCCCTAGGCCCTGGCCGTCACGCTCCATCGCTCGCGGCGCGCCGTAACCCGACGCCCAGGCGCCGACCGTCGGGTTACGCTGCGCTAACCCGACCTACGCCACTGATTCGCCGAGGTCGAGCAGTTGGATCAGCGCCTCGCGCACGACCGCGGCGTCGTCCGCGCCCAGCCTCCCGAGTCGGCCGCGGATCAGTGTGTGATCGAGTGTGAAGAGCTTCATGCGCACCACGCAGGGCATCGCCAGCCCGGCCGCGGCCAGGTCCTGGATGGGCACGTCCAGGGGCCAAGCGCTGTGTTTGGCCGAGGTGATCATGGCCAGCACGCTATGGCCGGCCGGTGTGCCGAAGACCAACGCGGACGACAGCACCAGGGCCGGCCGCACCTTGGTCGCCTCGCGATCGGTGAAGGGGAAGGGCACCCGCACCACCGTCATGCCTTCATAGGGGGGCTCACAGGCCACGGAAAGCGGCCTCGTCTTCGTCGGAGGCCCACTCGCTCAGGGTGCCTTCCACCGCCTTGAGGTACTCCAGGTCCAGCGGGCGGACGCGCCTGACCGTGACCCTGCCGTCCCCGGCCAGGTCCCAGGCCAGCAGATCGCCGGGCACCGCCTGAAGCGCGTCGCGCACCTCTTTAGGGATGGTGGTCTGGCCTTTGCTGGTGATCTTGGCGAGTGCAGTCATGGTTGGACCCGGTAAGGACGCATTACGTCCTTACATTCTAGCCGGACCGCCAGCGAACGGACAGCCGCTCGGAGATGCGCCCCAATCCAAAGTTGCCAAGACCCGGTGGGAGCGGCTTCAGCCGCGACGCGACCTCGCAAGCGGCCAGGGCCTCGTCGCGGCTGAAGCCGCTCCCACCGGGCGACGGCGGGCGGGACAGGCCCGCCGCGGGCGGGCATAATCGGCGGGCGATCCGACAAAGGAACCGGCCATGCCCAGCTTCGATTGCTTCCTCTCCCACAACAGCAAGGACAAGCCCGCCGTGCGGGCGCTCAAACTGGCCCTGGAGGGGCAGGGTGTGCGCTGCTGGCTGGACGAGGAGCAGTTGCGCCCCGGGCTGCCCTGGCAAAGCCTGCTGGAGCAGGGGATCAAGGGCGCCGGCAGCGTCGCGATTTGTGTCGGCGCGGACGGCATCGGACCCTGGGAGGACGAGGAGATGCACGGCGCGCTGCGGCTGGCGGTGCATGATGGCCGGCCGGTCATCCCGGTGGTCCTGCCGGGGGCGCCGGTGCAGCCGGAACTGCCGCTGTTCCTGGCTAACCGCACCTGGGTGGACCTGCGCGGCGGCCTCGATGGCGAAGACCTTGCGCGCCTGGTCTGGGGCATCACCGGCCAGCGCCCCGCGTCAGGGACCGGCGGCGCCCCAACGGCCGCTCCCGCCGACGGCCCGACGGCCGGCCCGCCGCCGCTGCCCAGCGACAGCGTCTTCCTGGACGAGGTCTTCGAGCTTCTCTACAGCTACCCGACCCTGATCCTGCTCGCGCAGAAGGATCGGGAACTCAACGGATCACTGGCGGCGCTGCACGAGCGGGCGAGGGAACGCTGCGGTCCCGAGCGGGCGCTGCGCCTGGCCCCGCCCCAGGGTCCGGAGGCCACCGAGGCGGAATTCTTCGCCACCCTGGGCCGGCGCGCCGGGATGCAGCCGCCGCCCCAGGACGCCGGCGCCTTCGAGTCCCGCCTGGAGGATCGGCTCGCCGCCGGTGAGCGGCTGTTCCTGCTGGTCAGCGGCCTGGACTCCTGCTCCGAGGCCGGTCGCTCCCAACTCGCTGACTGCCTGCGTGGACTCTCCGGGTTCCACGACGCCCTGCGCGTTGTGCTGGTGGGCGGCGAGGGGCTTGCCGGGCTCAAGTACGCCCAGGGCGACCTGTCCTTCCTGAGCCACGCCGAGCCCAGACACTGGCCCGAGTGGAACACCGGCGACCTGATGGACCAGGCCCGGCGCTCCACCCCGCCCTTGGACCTGTCCGCGGAGGAGGCACTCGCGATCCTGACGGCGAGCGGCGGCCACCCGCGCCTGATCCTGGACGCCCTGCGGCTCCGGGCCAAGGGCCGGCCGCTGCCGGAGTGCATCCGGCGGCTGGAGCACTCCAGCCAGATCGAGGCCCAGTTCAGCGCCATCGCCCAGGACCCGGACCAGCGCCGGGACCTTAAAGATTGGCTTGCCCGGTCCGACCTGGGCGCCTTCCGGACCTGGACCGGCGACCCGCTGCTGCGTCGGCTCTACTGGCTGAATCTGCTGCGCGCCGAGGGTCCGGCGGGGCAGGAGCGGCTGGTCTGGCGCTGCCCGGCGGTGGTGCGGGCGGGGCTGCGGGTGCTCTCGTGAGCCGGGCGGGGGGGCTTTGGCGGCGGCTGGGGGTTGGCTGGTGGGGGCTTTTGCTCTTGTGCCTGGCCCACGGGGTGGTGGCTGGGGACTTTCCGCCGCTGGTGGCGGAGGGGGAGGCGATCGATGATCCGGGAGGGGTCATTGCGGGGATCATGCCGCGGGCGCAAGTCAATGCGGTCGCCTTCAGTCCCGATGGGCGACTGCTCGCCAGTGCTTCGGCTAACGTGGTTTACCTGTGGGACCCGGCCACGGGAGCGGCGGTGCGCACCCTGGAGGGACACGGGGATGCGGTCCGCGCGGTCGCCTTCAGCCCCGACGGGCGCCTGCTCGCCAGCGCCTCGGATGACAACACGGTGCGGCTGTGGGACCCGGCCACGGGGGCGGCCGTGCGGACCCTGGAGGGGCATGGAAGTTCGGTCACCGCGGTCGCCTTCAGTCCCGACGGGCGCCTGCTTGCCAGCGCCTCGGGGGACAAGTCGGTGCGCCTGTGGGACCCAGCCAAAGGGGCGGCGGTGCGCACCCTGGAGGGGCACGGGGGAGGCGTAAGCGCGATAGCCTTCAGCCCCGACGGACGTCTGCTCGCCAGCGCCTCGGCGGACAATACCGTGCGCCTGTGGGACCCGGCTGCCGCGACCACCGTGCGCACCCTGTTCGGACATAGGTACCCGGTTACGGCTGTAACCTTCAGCCCCGACGGTCGGCTGATCGCGAGCGCTTCGGACGACAACTCGATACGCCTTTGGGATGTAGCAACCGGCGCTACGGCGCGCAGCCTGCTGGGGCATGTGAATTCGGTCAGGGCGATCGCCTTCAGCCCCGACGGCCGCCTGATCGCGAGCGCTTCGGATGACAACATCCTGCGCCTATTGGATCCAGCCACCGGGGGCGCCGTGCTCAGTTTGACGGGGCATCTGTCTTCAGTGACCGCAGTTGCTTTTAGTCCCGACGGGCGCCTGCTGGCGAGCGCGTCCCGCGACAGGACCGTGCGTTTGTGGGATATAGCCACTGGGGCCACCTTGCGCTCCCTCACAGGGCACTTAGGTTCGACTAGTGCAGTGGCCTTCAGTCCCGACGGGAGCCTGCTGGCGTGCGCCTGGGATGAGACCATGCGCCTGTGGGATCCGACCAGCGGCGTTAGTCTCGGCATTCTGGACGGGAAATATGGCCAGGTCAGCACGGTCGTTTTCAGCCCCGATGGTCGCTTGCTCGCGACCGCCTCAGGCGACAATGCCGTGCGCGTTGGGGACCTGACCACCAGGGCCCCCGTGCGCTCTTTGGACGGACACAATGGTTTGGTTACCGCAGTGGCCTTCAGTCCTGATGGGCGCCTATTGGCAAGTTCCTCATTGGACGGCACCCTGCGCTTATGGAACCCGGACACCGGAACCACCCTGCGGATCGCGGAAGGGGGCGGGGGTAGTGGGTTGACAGCCGTCGCCTTTAGCCCAGATGGACGCTGGCTTGCAACCGCCTGGGACAAGACCATGCGCCCTCGGAGCCTCCCCTATACGGGCATCCAGAAGAGGCAAACGGCTCCAGTTGCCACGGTAGTTTTCAACCCGGCCGGGCGCCTGCTGGCCTCCGTTCCGGCGGACAGCATGGTGGGCCTGTGGGACCCGACCACGGGGGCCGCTACGCATACCCTCAAGCGCCACATAGACGAAGCCGCCGCCACAACGCACGACCGCGCGCTTAGGGTCATTTTTGAGGGAGATTCCTTTTCGGAGGCAGACTCTGTGAGCATCTATGACCTTGGCACCGGGGGTTCCGTGCACACTTCGACCGGGCATCAGGTCCCAGTGGCCGCAGTCACGTTCACCCCCAACGGGCGCCTGCTGAGCGCATCCCTCGACGAGACAGTACGACGGTGGGACCCGGCCACTGGTGGTGCCGTGCACGTCTTGGAGGGTCATGGTACCAGGATCACTCATGTCGCCTTCAGTCCGGACGGGCGCCAGTTGATAAGCGCCTCGCCTGATGGCAAGTTGCGCTTAAGGAAATCGGACTCAAGAGCTACGGAGGTTGTCCTTGTCCCAGGCCAGCGAGGGCTTTGGGTCGCCTGCCGACCCGCCGAGGGGCGCTGCTGGCGGCATGACGACGGCTCGCTAGTGCTTCGCAAGGGCGCCAACGGCCTCCTGACCCCGGTGCCCCCGCCGGCCGGCGCCGAGCCTGCCCGCCTGGAGTTCGCCGCACTCGCAACGCCCGATCCGACCCTCGTCACCGGCGACGGACCCGCCGCCGAGGTCACAATCCGAATCCTCAACCAGGGCTCGGTCCCTGCCTATTGGCTGCGTATCCGCCAAACGCGCGACCTGGGCGATCGGTTGCTATATACCCCGCCGCCAGTCCATCCGCGGCTCGACCCCGGCCAGTCGGTCGACCTGACCGGCCAGGTCTCCTATCTCGCCGCCTGGACCGACCCGCAAGCCCACGCGGGCCGGCTCAGGCTGCAACTGGACCATGCCCACGGCACCGCGGGAACCGTCGAGGTCCCGATCCGCGCCACGGCCCCGGGGATGGTCGTCGCGGCCGAGCCCGAGCTGGTCCCGGGCGACGCCCCGGCACTCTCGGTGAAGCTCCAAAACAAAGGCGGTCAGGACCTGGAGCAGGCGGAGGTCCGCGCCCATCTGACCGGCCTCGACGCGAACCTCCCGCGCCAGAGCCAACCATTGGTCAAGGCGGGCGCCGATCTGCCGCTCTCCTTCGCGCTGCCCAAGGGCGCCCGGGTGGACAAGGACAGCCGCCTGACCCTGGTCGTCGACGAGCGCGCCTATCCGCCCCACGACTGGACCTTCGCCGACCAGCCGATCCGTCTGCCCACCCCGCCCTGGCAGCTCTACGCCGGACTCGCCGCGCTGGTCCTGACCCTCTCCGCGCTGCTCTGGTCGCTGCGCCAATACACCCATCCGCTGACCCGCCGGTTGGCCGCGGACCCGACCGCCCTGGCGGGGCTCGGGCTTGGGCAATTGGAGCGGGCGCGCACCCTGCTGCGGCGCACCCGCCGGCTGGGCTCTGTGCTCGCGGCCGGGGGGGTGCAGGGGCGCTGGCTGGACCGGGCGATCCAGTTTCGCGGCGAGTCGCCGGAGGCCCAGGTGCGCTGGCTGGCCGAGCGGTTGGGGGCCAACTGGCAGCGGCTTGAAGGGCTGGGGGACGGCGGGGCCATGGCGCAGTTCGAGTTGGCGCTCGGGGACGGCTTCCCGCTGAACCTGAGTGCCTGCCGGGTCGCCTTCCCGCCCGCCGACTGGCCGGCGCAGGACGTGCTGACGCTGCTGGGTACCGGCGGCGACCGGCCCTGCCTGGTGCTCGGTCGCGACCCGGACCAGTGCGCGGACCTGAGCCGCCGCTGCCGCTCGCCCGAGACCTGGTGGGTGGCGCCGCAAGACGGCGAGCTCTCCGCCCTGCTGTTGGCCGCGGAGCCGGTGGACGCCTTCGCCCGCCTGATCGCCCGCTATGTGAAGGTGGCGCGCATCTCGCCCTACCAGACGAGACTCGGCGTGCGTAAGGAGTCCGGCTTCTTCGGCCGCACCCGCATCCTCTCGGACATCCTGAACCGCGGGGACCTGGCCAATTATCTGGTGGTGGGCGGGCGCCAGCTCGGCAAGTCGAGCCTGCTGCTCGCCCTGCAACGCCGCTTTGATGGGCGCAAGGGCATCGACTGCCGCTATCTGTCCGTGGGCCAGGCGGGCATCGAGTCCCGGCTCGCCGCCGCCCTGGGGCTGCCGGCGGCGACGCCCCTGCCGGACCTGCTGCGGCAGTTGGCGCAGGTGCCACCCGGCACCCGGCGGGTGCTGCTGCTGGACGAGGCGGACGCCTTTGTGGCCGAGGATGGCACCCGCGGCTATGCCTGTCTCAATGGGTTCCGGTCGCTGAGCGACGAGGGCCGCTGTCACTTCATCCTGGCCGGCTTCTGGAGCCTGTACCGCTCCGCCAGCTTCGACTATCAGTCGCCGATCAATAACTTCGCCGAGATCATCCAGATCGGTGTACTGGAGCCGGAGGCGTGCCGGGACCTGGTCACCAAGCCGATGGCGGCCCTGGGGCTGACCTATGCCGACGCGGGGATAGTCGAGCGCATCCTGGAGCGGACCGGCGGGCGGGCCAACCTGATCGCCATCCTCTGCGACCAGATGCTCCAGGGGCTCGGGCTCGCCCAGCGGGTGCTTGACGACTCGGACCTCGAACGCGCCCTGACCAGCGGGTCGCTGCGTAGCGCGCTGGAGGGCTGGGGGGAACTGACCGCGGACCCGGCGGCGGCGCGGCTGGACCGGGTGATCGTCTATGGGCTGATCGGGCGGGAGCGGTTCCGGCTGGCCGAGGTGCTGGACCTGCTAGGCGGGCTCCAGATGACGCCGGAGTCGATCAAGGAGTCGCTGACCCGGCTGGAACTCGCCTTCCTGGTGGGGCGCGACGGGGACGGCTATCGCTGGCAGGTGCCCCTGTGGCGGGACCTGGTGCTGGCGCAGGAGCCGGCGCGGATGCTGGTGCAGGAGAGTGACCAGTGGCGTGCCCACCGGAACCCCGACACGTCGGGGGGAGCCCGGGCGGAGTGAGCGTGATCGCCCAAGAGGTCGAGGCTTTGCCGTAACAGTCGCGCAGCAACGCTGTGGGAGCGGCTTTACCGTGAAATTGCGTAGTCAGGCCATCCTGGCGTGACGGTGTCGGGGCTGGAACAGTCAGGGCTGGAAGCCCGGACTACACCGCCCCGCACGCTGGCCATCGAGCGAGCGGTCGAGAGGACTTTCATGTTCCGGGGTGGCGCGGGTGCCATGACCGTTAGCCGCGACGAGGCCTCGCGAGTGACCCGAGCGTCGCGGGTCACCGTCTCTGCGCCTCTGCGTGAAAGCTCTTAAAGAATCTCACGCAAAGACGCCAAGAACGCAAAGAAGAATAGAACTTTGCAAGCGATGATCCCGTCACCCGGCAGGTGAGCCGTGCGACAGAGATATCGCATTGAAAAACTTTCCGTCTTTGCGTCTTTGCGTGAAACGAATTCTCTTTCCAGGTTCAGGTTTCGGAGGTGACGGACAACCCCTCATGGCTGTTACCCGGTCCCGCGCCCCCTTGCGGGCGCCATCGCGGCGAACGCCTTGACACTCGCCGTTATCCCGGAACGCACGGGTTAGCGGGTGCGCACGGCGCACCCTACGGGCTCCCCGCGCGGCGCGGGCGAACGGGCGCCGGGCTTCAGCCCCGATAGGCCTGCAGATAGGCCGCGAAGCGCTCACCCAACTCCGGATGGGCCAGGCCGTATTCGACCGTGGCTTCCAGATACCCGAGCTTGCTGCCGCAGTCGTAGCGCTTGCCCTGGAAGGGGTAGGCGATCACCGGCTCGTGCTTCAAGAGCGCGGCAATCCCATCGGTCAGCTGGATCTCACCCCCGGCGCCCTCATCGGTTTCTTCCAGCATGTCGAAGATCCGGGGGGTGAGCAGATAACGCCCCACCACGGCGAGGTTCGAGGGGGCGTCCGCGGGCGCGGGCTTCTCGACGATGGAGACGACCCGCATCTCGCCCTGCGGACCCGTCTCGACCTTGACGATGCCGTATTGCTTGGTGTCCTCGCGCGGGACCTCCTGCACGGCCAGCACGCTGCACCCGAACTGCGCATGGACGTCGGCCATCTGCGCCACCACGCCCTTGCCGTCACCGCGGATCAGGTCGTCCGCCAGCAGCACGAAAAAGGACTCATTGCCCACCACCGGCTTGGCGCACAGCACGGCATGACCCAGGCCCCGGGCCTCGGCCTGACGCAGATAGATGCAACTCGCCCGCGGCGGCAGAATCGTCTGCACGATCTTGAGCAGCTCCTTCTTGCCCGCGCTCGCGAGCTCCGCCTCCAGTTCGTAGGCCTTGTCGAAGTGGTCTTCGATGGAGCGCTTGCTGCGTCCGGTGATGAAGACGAACTGATCGACGCCGGCCGACTCGGCCTCCTCGGCAGCGTACTGGATCAGTGGCTTGTCCACCACCGGCAGCATCTCCTTGGGGCTCGCCTTGGTCGCGGGCAGAAAGCGGGTGCCCAGACCGGCGACGGGGAATACGGCCTTACGGATCTTGTTCATGGCTGAAAGCTCTCCAACGGATGGGGACCTGGTCACCGGATGGGTCGAACTCACGAGGGGACCGCGGTCAAGTCCTGCGCGATGGCGGCCAAGGCCGCCGCCGGATCGGGCGCACCGGTGATCGGACGCCCGATCACCAGATAATCGGCACCGGCGGCACAGGCCTGCGCCGGCGTCATGACCCGCTTTTGGTCACCCGCGGCGCTGCCCGCGGGGCGCACCCCCGGGGTGACCAGAAGGAATTGGGGACCCAGGGCCCGGCGTACCAGTGCCGCCTCCTGGGGCGAGCAGACGACGCCGTCGAGCCCGGCCTTGCGGCCCAGTTCGGCCAGGCGCAGTACCCGCTCCCGGGGCTCACCCGGGCAGCCGACGGCGGCCAAATCGTCCGCGTCCAGGCTGGTCAGTACGGTCACCCCGGTCAGCAGGGGCACGGGCGCGCCCGCCGCGCTCAACTGGTCCAGGCGCTCACGGGCGGCGGCGATCATGGCCGCCCCGCCGGTGCAGTGGACGTTGACCATCCAGACACCCAGGTCAGCCGCCGCCGCGCAGGCGGCGGCCACGGTGTTGGGGATGTCATGGAACTTGAGATCCAGAAAGACCTCGAAGCCGCGTCCCTGCAGGGTCCGCACCAGCGCGGGCCCCAGGCGGGTGAACAGTTCCTTGCCGACCTTGAGCCGACAGTGCGCCGGATCGAGCCGGTCCACCAGGGCCAGGGCCGGCGACTCGGCCGGGAAGTCCAAGGCGACGATGAGGCGTTTTGGATCCGTCATCTGTGAGTCTGCTGGGTCATAGGTTTAAAGGCGGGGAAAAAGGAATTAGAGAACGCTCTTAGCGCCGCTGTCGTTGTCGTTGTCGTTGTCGTGTTCTTTGATCGTCACTCAACCACTGATCAAGTCCGCGCTCAGGCGATCCGCGGCTCGCGCAGGACCTCATCGCCAGGTATGCGCTCCGGCTGCACCGGCTGCACCGTCCCCCAGCGCTTGCAGCTCGGGCACTGCCAGTGCAGCGCCCGGGCGGAGAACCCGCAGTGATCGCACTGATAGGCGGGCTGACGCGCGAGCAGGTGCCGCACCGCCTCATGCACCACCCCGGCGCGGTAGGCCGCCCCGGCGCCCTGTGTCGCGGCCTCCCCGGCGCGCAGGTCCAGCAACCGTTCCAGGGCCGCCAGGTCGACATTGCGGGCAAGATAGTCGGTCAGGGTCGCCTGCGCTGCTGCTGGGTCGCCCGCGCGCAGTTGCGCCTCGCTCAAGGCCAGGACCACGGGGCCGGACGGCTCACGCGCCGTCAGGCCCGTCAGCACCGCGATCAGGTCGGTCCGCCCCAGTTCGTCCAAGGCCTGCATCAGCCCGGGCAGGACCTCGGGCACATAGCGCGCGCCCTGGTCGGCGACCCGCAGGAACAGCCCCAGGGCGCCCGCCTGGTCACCGTCCGCCAAGGCCATCTGGCCCTCGATGATGGTGGCGCGCACACACAGGGGGTCGGCGTCCTGGGCGCGCTCCAGCGCGCGCCGGGCCAGGTCCGGATCGGCGCGGCGGCGCGCCTCCTCCGCCAACTCGCAGTGATAATGGGCGATCTCGGGACCCAGGGGGCGCTCGCTGAAGGGCTTCAAGCGCTCCGCCACCTCCAGGCACCGGCCCCAGTCACGCTCCTGCTGATAGATGTCGAGCAGACCGCGCAAGGCGCGCTCGCGCTGCAGACCGATCTCCGCCAGCTCTTCGAACAGGATCTCCGCGCGATCGAGCAGGCCGGCGCGCATATAGTCCTGACCCAACTCGAACAGGGCATAACCGCGCTGTTCGGCGCTCAGATTGTTGCGCGCGATGAGGTTCTGGTGGATGCGGATGGCCCGGTCCGCCTCGCCCCGGCGCCGGAACAGGCTCCCGAGCGCCAGGTGCGTCTCCACCGTCTCCCCGTCGACCTCGGCGAGCTTGAGGAAGACATCGATCGCCTTATCCGGCTGCTCGTTCAGCAAATAATTGATCCCACGAAAGAAATCAGGGACGGCACCAGGCGCCGCCCGGCCCTTGGCCAGGGGCTCCCGCCGGGCGACCCACCAACCGGAGGCCGCCGCCACCGGGAGCAGCAGAAACAGCAGCAACAGCAGTTCGCTCAAGGCCCGACCCCGACCCCAACCCCGGCGCCACGCACGCGTCCGCGGCCCGGCCCCCGGAGGGGAACGGACTCACCGAAACGGACGCTGCGTGCAGGCACATTCATGCCCCCATGATACAGGCATCGCCGCACGGTCGCATAAACGCCGACACCGCAACCACGAACACACTTGATCCGCCGCCGCCACCCGGTGCAGGATGCGACCGGCGCGGACCCTGGGTCCGCGGCGCCCCGTCCAGCGTGACACTACCGGAGTCAACCCCATGCCAACCTGCAACGCCAAGGTCGTGCTGCTCCTGGCGCTGCCCCTGCTGGGCGCGCCCGGCGCGCAGGCCGTCACCCCAGACCTCCGGCCGGAGACCCAGCAGGTCTTGGTCGACGCGGTGGAAGCCGCCGCCGCCCTGGACTTTTACAACGCCCGCTGCCGCAGCGACGACTCCGGGCGCAACAGCGACAACCTCAATAAACAACTCGTCAGCAAGCTGCGCCTGACCATCGTCACGGTGCAGGACGAGTGGTTCCCGGAACGGGACTACCGCGCGGTGCAAAAGCGCCTGGTGGAGCAATCCGCCGAACTGCTGCGCCAGGCCGGCGGCTGCAAGCCGGCCAAGGAGGCGGGGCTGCCGGAGCAGCTCAATGCCCGTTACCGCAAGGGGGTGGCGGCAATCGAGGCATTGCCTTAACGGGTTCACCATCTTTGCGGGTGGTCCCAGCACGGCGCAAAGGGCGCCCCCCGTCGGCCTTGATCCTAAGGCCAGACGCAGGCAGGTGTAGGTCTAGCAGGTGCGGATTGTCCCGAATGTTGGCGCGCCAAATCACCGGTTCGTCGCCCGACTCCCGGTGGCTAAGGAACACGGTCGTCGCGTTCCGGCGCACAGTCGATGATGTAGTTCTCGTAGACTCGGGGCAGTTCGTGGGGCGACTTGTTTAGCCTGATAGAGGTGCCGCTCCGTCGCCACGGCGTCGAGCGGTACGTCCCAGGGGCGGGGTGTGAGGTGCGCGACGCGCTGGCATTCGTGGGCGATGCCGATCAGGCGCGGTCGTCGCCAGTGCCTGCGCTGCCGCAGGAAGGCGAGGGTGCGATCGTAGTAGCCCCCGCCCATACCGAGGCGGTTACACTGCGCGTCGAATCCGACCAGGGGGACCAGGATCAGGTCGAGCGCCCAGGTCGGCCGCCTCCCCTGCCGGACGCGTCGGGGCTCTGGCAGGCCTAGGCGGTTCGCCCGCAGCACCTCGCCCGGCGCGTGGCGGACGAACCACAGGCGGTGCTGCCGCCGTCCTGGACGCAGCACCGGCAGGAAGGTCCTGGCAACGGGCCACCGGGCGAGCGCGAGCAGGGGGCGTGGATCCAGTTCACCATCCGCCGGCCAATAGGCGGCAACCCGCCGGGCAAGCCGCAGATCCCGCCCCAGCACCCGGGCCAGGGCCGCGGCGTGGCGTTGCTGATCGTGGCGGGACAGCCGACGCCGTGCCGCGCGCAGTTCGCGCCGCAAGGTCTTGAGGTCGGCGGAGGCGCCTGAGCTCGAATGGGTGTCGTCGGCCGTGCCATCCGGCCCGGTATACCCGCACGCAGCGGGCACCGTCATGGGCGTGCAGACGCGAGGGCGCTGCGGGGATTCGGACGAGGGGTCAAGAGAGGGGTTGGACACCGCGGGCTGAGGCAACCTGAATGGGTCGCGTGACCTTGGATGGCTCGATAAACCGCTGCCGGGGTGGCGGCAGCCGTAGGGTGGACAAGCGCTAGCGCAGTCCACCGATTCCCGCGCCACCACTACGATCCCGGGTGACCGGAATCATGCCCAAGGCCGCCGCGTAACTTTGGATCGCTTAGCATAAAAGTGCCGCCGGGGTGGCGGCAGGATCGGGCGTAACCAGTTCCCAAGATCAAAGATCGGGGATTCCGGGAAAAGGGGTGACACCCCCCGTCTGTGCCGTCGCTAACCTTTGTTCTTGAACCGTGAGGTTCAAGTGGGAACAGTCGCGTCGGCTTCAGGCTTTCCGCTCGGTGGCGGACTTGCACAACGGCCTCGTGGTCATGTCCCCAGGGTAAGAAATAGGCTCAAGAAAATACCCAGCCAGCGGTCGAACACTACAGGGGGTGTCTGGGATAAGAGGCTATACCCTTTCGGCCGACGAGTCCAGCGCCGGGGCGGTGGAAAGGGCCGCGCCAATGCGTTCCTGGAGGCGGCCGAGCCGGCGCGTGACGGCGGTCTCCCCGCCGCCCTGGGCCTTCTGCAACTGGATCAACTCATTGGCGATGTTGAGGGCCGCCAGCACGGCGATGCGGTCCGAGCCGATCACCCGGCCGGTCTGGCGGATCTCGCGCATGCGCGTGTCGAGCAGCCGGGCCGAGGCCACGAGGTCGTCCTGCTCGGCGGCCGGGCAGGCGATGCGGTAGTCCTTGTCCAGGACTTTGATGTTGACACCGATGGGTTCGTCGGTCACAGACTCTCCTCCATTGCACGCAGGCGCGACAGCATGGCCTCGACCCGGCTGCGGGCCTGCTCGGTCTTCTCGATCAGCTCGCCGCGCTCGGCGGCCAGGACCTCCTGGCGGGCGCGCAGGGAGGCGTTTTCCTCCTGAAGGCGTTGGCAGAGGTGCAGCAGGTGCTCCACGGCGTGCTCGAATTGATCGATGTCGAAACTGGCCAAGATCAGGGCCTCTTTAGGATTTCTCCGCACTATAGAAGGGGCGGCGGGCAGGGTCAATCGGACTGGGCCCCGTGTTATGCTTTGATCCCCAACCCATTGGGCCGCCAGCCCTGCCGGCCGCTACGGAGACCACCACGGATATCGACTACGACCCGCTCGCGCGCCTGCTCCAGGCGAGTGCGCTCGCCCCGACCCCGAGCGAGGCCCACGGGATCCTCTGCGGCCTGATCTGCGGTGGGTCCGCGGCGCCGGAGTCGGTCTGGCTCGACCTCTTGCTGCCGGCCCCGGACGCGGACCCGCAAACGGCCGGAGAGGCGGCGCAGGAACCGACGGCACGGGAGCCCCCGCCCGCCCTCGCGACCCTCGCGCGCCAGACCCTGGATCGGATTACGGGTCCGGGGCTCGGTTTCCCCCTGCTGCTCCCGGACGACTCCCGCACGCTGGCGGAGCGCGCCACCGCGCTCTATGACTGGGTGCGCGGGTTCCTGTTCGCACTCGGGGTCCTGGGCATTGCCGAGCGCGACCTGTCCGACCAGGCGCGCGAGGTCCTGCGGGACTTCGCCGACATCACCCGCCTGGACCTGGACCAATTGCCGGACGACGAGGAGAACGAAGTGGCCCTGACCGAGCTGACCGAGTTCGTCTGGGTCGCGGCCATGCTGATCTACGAGGAGCGGGCGGCCCCCCGCACGGGGTCCCGATGACCATGGCCGACTATGCACGGCGCCGCCGCGCCCTGCTCAAGGCCATCGGCGCGGATGGGCTCGCCATCCTGCCGGCCGCCCGCGAGCAGCTTCGCAACCGCGACGTCCACTACCCCTTCCGGCAGTCCAGCGACTTTACCTACCTCACCGGCTTCCCGGAGCCCGAGGCCGTGGCCGTCTTCGCCCCCGGGCGCAAGGAGGGCGAGTTCATCCTGTTCTGCCGCCCCCGCGACCCGGAGCGCGAGCAGTGGGACGGCTACCGGGCCGGGGTCGAGGGGGCCGTCGCCACCTTCGCGGCCGATGAGGCGCACCCCTTGAGCGAACTTGACGAACTCATGCCGGGGCTGATCGACGGGCGCGCCCGGCTCCTGTTCCCCATCGGCGCCGAGGCGGCCTTCGACGCCCGGGTCCTGGGCTGGGTCAATCAGGTCCGGGCCAATGTGCGCAAGGGCGCCGTCGCGCCCGAGACCTTCGTCACCATCGAGGCGCTCCTGCACGAGCAGCGCCTGTTCAAGGGCAAGTCCGAACTGCGGCTCATGCACCGGGCGGCGCGCATCTCCGCCGCGGGCCATTGCCGGCTCATGCAACTGTGCCGTCCGGGCCGCCGCGAGTCCGACCTGGAGACCGAGTTCCTGCACCACTGTGCCGCCGCCGGGGCGCGCTTCCAGGCCTACCCGCCCATCGTCGCGGGTGGGGCCCAGGCGTGCGTCCTGCACTACGTGGATAACGCAGCGACCCTCAAGGACGGCGACCTGGTGCTGGTGGACGCGGGCTGCGAACTGGACGGCTACGCCTCCGACATCACCCGCACCTTCCCGGTCAACGGCCGCTTCAGCCCGCCCCAGCGGGAACTCTACGAACTGGTCCTGGCCGCCCAGGCGGCCGCCATCGCCCGGGCCCGCCCCGGCAACCGCTGGATCGACCCCCATGAGGCGGCGCTGAAGGTCCTGACCAAGGGCCTGATCCGCCTCGGCATCCTCGAGGGCAAACCGGCCAAGCTGATCAAGGACGAGGCCTACAAGCCCTATTACATGCACCGCACCGGCCACTGGCTCGGCATGGACGTGCACGACGTGGGTCACTACAAACAGCACGGCGAGTGGCGTCGCCTGGAGCCGGGCATGGTGCTGACGGTGGAGCCCGGGCTCTATATGCCGGCGACCGACGCGGTCCCCGCGGCCTATCGGCAGATCGGCATCCGGATCGAGGACGACGTGCTGATCACGCCGGACGGCAATGAGGTCCTGTCCGCCGGGGCGCCCAAGGATCCTGATGCGATCGAGGCGCTGATGGCTGGTTAATCAGCAGTGATCGATTTGCTGCGCGCATAGGCTGGTAAGAGGGCCAAGAGCCGGGTCTTGCGCGGACCGGGGCTGACGGTTAGTCTTTGACTGATGGACGAAATCGCCAACCCGCACGACTCCTACTTTCGCGAGAGCTTCGGCCGCTCCGAGATCGCGCAGGACTTCTTGCGCGTCCACCTGCCTGACGAGGTGCTCGCCGAAGTCGACCTGGACAGCCTGGAGATCAGCAAGGATACCTACGTGTCGCCCGATCTGCGCGCGATCTACTCCGATCTGGTCTATCGTGTGCGTTGGCGGGCGCAGCCGCTTGCGGTCTACGTTCTGTTTGAGCACAAGAGCCGGCCCGAACACTGGACCCAGCTCCAGCTTCTTCGGTATTTCGCCGCTGAAGGCGACGCCTACCGGAAGCAGAACCCGCGCGCCCGACTGCTTCCACCGGTCCTGCCGCTGGTCATCTACCATGGCAAACGGCGGTGGCGGGTCCCCAAGACCTTCCACGAGCTGATCTCACCGCTCTCGCCTGCATTGGCGCCCTACGTGCCGAACTTCACATACATCCTGGTGGACCTTTCCTCGCGGAGCGACACCGAAGTCAAGGGTCAGGTGCAGACGCGGCTTGTCCAACTGGCGATGCGCGGGATCTTCAGCGGGGCACCCGTGGAGCGGTTGACCGAACTTCTTGCGCTGATCGCACTGATCGACGACCGAAACACGGCCATGGAGGTCCTGGAATCCTTGCTGCGCTACTATGTCCAAGGCACTCGGCGGGTGGACGAGCCCACCGCATACGCCCTGCTGCAACAGCACTCCGACGGAGATTCGACCATGCAGACCTTTATCGAGCGGTACATTGAACAAGGCAAACAACAGGGCATGGAACTCGGCTTGACACGCGGGCGGCAGGAGGGTCAGGCGGTCGTGCTGCTGCGGCTGATCGAGCGGAAATTCGGTCCCCCGAGCGAAGCGGTCCGCGAGCGCATCGCCGGCGCGGATGCCGAGACAATTCTTCAGTGGTCGGATCGCATCCTCACTGCCGAGAGTCTGGATGGGCTTCTGCATTGAGCGCGCGGGAGGGTGCCGTGGGGTAATGTTGGTACGTCCCCTATTGCGGCCAGCACGAGTTAAGTATGCTGTCCCCGGAACTCGCCTGTCCCCGGAACCCGCCCTGAACAAAGTCCAGGAAAGACGATATGTCTAGCGAACACGACGATGCTCCTCTAGAAGTAATAAATACTAAGACTACGACGATTTTGCTTCCCGTAAAGGAAACGGAACTAGGTAGATTCCTTGCGGGCCTTCTCGGACAACCCCAGTCGGTCGAGAGAGAATTCATTGGGGCGTTCGATATTGATCATTTGTGGCTCTTAAATCTGCATGCACTGATAGACCAACGAGTGCGGCAGCAGGCGGAGGCTCAGTTGCTGGGATTCAAAGCCGTCATTCTGTTTTCTAACAGGATGAAAAGGACGCTAACGTCAATAGAAGCTTTCCATGCGCAAAAAATTCAGCAGGTTAGGTCGGTTGGGATTCAAATGGAGTGGTCCTACCTGATTCGATTCCCCCATTCACAGATCCCCGAGCGGCAGGGAATTACGTTTTCCGCAAGAGCCGAACCGCCCGAAGTCGACAAACGCTCCTCGCGCAGGGAACCACCGGAGATCGAGCTTTTGAGACAGGTGCGACCCATAAACGCAATTTCATAAGGTTTCGCGTCGATTACACTGAAAGAACTTGGGGCAATGACATTGAAAACCTGATCGAGGATACTGTTGCTACTGCTTTGAGAGATAATGCTCGGGGCAATACTTACGGCTGGATGCGCTTTGGATTATTTGCATCTATTGTTGCGTGCTGCATTTTCGTCGCTAACAGACTGTACGAATATCAATCGCACCTCTGGAACTTAGAGGTACAGCAAACGCTGGAGAAGCTAAGAAGTCAGAGTGCGCCTTCTGTTGAAGCTCTAAACGCACAATTGCAGCAGATCGGCCAATTGATTCTGATCGGATCCGACGTTTCCAAGCCGAGTGTTGGCGTTTACTACTGGGTAGCGGCTATGGTTGCCGGGATTCTTGGAAGCATAGCAATGGCCTCGACAGAATACACACCTAGTTCTTTCGTTGTGTTAACAAATCAGGCGGAAAATCGCCGGAGAAAAGTAATTCAGCGAGAGAAATATAGCATCTTGGCAGTTTTTTGGAGCTATGTTGCCACGGTTATGAGTGGTCTGATAGCCTCATTGGTCTACTCATATTTTACATAGAGAAAGCGTCCGACAAACGGGTAGAACGAGAAATAAGGGGGCAGCGAAATAGGGGAAAATGGACAAGGTTGGAATGGCGCTAAGTTAATGAAATAATTAATTATGTCAGCAACTTGAGCGCTAGGCCAGGCCCCGGGAGTCTCCGGGGACAGGGTTGCCGTGTACCCGGCGCGGCCGGAGGCCGCTCCCACGGGGACTTTACATCTTCCGGGGCGGCTGATTTTCCGTCATTGGTCGTTACCGGGGCTGCGCGCGCCACGCAAGGAGATTTTTTGGCCCGGAGTCGACTCGCAAGATCGGGGTAGAATGGCCCCTGTCGGTCGCCGGGGCCTCAGGGTCGAACCATTACCGTTGTGCGTTCGTTCGCGGACGCCCCCATCTACTGGCTAATCTCGTGAGCGTTATGCAGCCCTATGACCTGGTGATCGTCGGCGGCGGCCTGATCGGCGGCTCGCTTGCCTGCGCGCTCGCAGACACCGGGCTCAAGATCGCGCTGGTGGAGGCGGTGGCGGCGGAGGCCGAGGTCCAACCGAGCTATGACGAGCGGGTGATTGCCCTGTCCTGGGGCAGTCGGCGGATCTTGGAGGGTAGCGGTCTGTGGGGTGCGGTGGCGCCGCAGGCCGAGCCGATCCGGACCATCCACGTCTCCGAGCGTGGGCAGTGGGGTATCACCCGGCTCGATCAGGCCGAGCTTGGGGTCGAGGCCCTGGGCTATGTGGTTCCGGCCCGCGCACTGGGGGCGGCGATCCGCCCGGCCCTGGCGGGGCGGCCGGGGATCGAGGTCCTGTGTCCGGCGCGCCTGCTCGGCCTGCGGGTGCAGGGGGACCGGGCGGTCCTGGAGGTGGCGGGCCCGGACGGGCCGCGCGAGCTGCAGGCGCGCCTGGTGGTGGCGGCCGACGGCGGCGATTCGGCGGTGCGGCGCGCCCAAGGGATCGTCGCTCAGGTGCACGCCTATGGGCACGACGCCATCATCACCACGGTCACGCCGGATCGCCCGCGGCCGGGCTGGGCCTTTGAGCGCTTCACCGATACCGGACCGCTGGCGCTGCTGCCGATGACCGCCGGGCGCTGGTCGCTGGTCTGGACCTGCCGCGAGCAGGAGACGGCCGGGCTCCTGGCGCTGTCGGACCACGCCTTTCTCGCGCGCTTGCAGGCGCGTTTCGGCTACCGGCTCGGCCGCCTGGGCCAGGCGGCACCCCGGTGCTCCTATCCGCTCAAACTGGTGCTGACGCCGCAGACCACGCACCCGCGGCTGGTGCTGATCGGCAATGCCGCGCAGCAGCTCCATCCGGTGGCCGGCCAGGGGTTCAACCTGGGGCTGCGCGATGTCGCGGCCCTGGCGGAGGTGCTGGCGCAGGCCGCGGGCCGCCGCCAAGACCCGGGGTCGCCCCGGGTGCTGCGGGACTACCGCCAGTGGCGCGGACGTGACCAGGAGACGACCGCGACCCTGACCGATACGCTCGCCCGGCTCTTCGTCAACCCCTGGCTGCCCCTGCGGCTGGCCCGCAACGCCGGGCTCTTGGGGCTGGACCTGCTGCCCCCGGCGCGGCGCCTGGTCGCCCGGCGTTTCATGGGGCAGGGAGGGCGCACGCCGCGTCTGGCGCGGGGCCTTGGCCTGGGGGCCAACCGCGGGCCCCTGCGAAGCTCGTGAAGAGGTTTCACGCAAAGACGCAAAGGCGCAAAGAAGAAATTCGAATTCTTTGCGCCTTTGCGCCTTTGCGTGAGTTTCTTCTTTTTCGTCGGGGTGGCGAATGAACGCGCATCATACTGATGTCATTGTCGTCGGCGGGGGCATGGTCGGCGCCGCCTTTGGCCTGGCCTGCGCCGGCAAGGGTCTGAGCATCGCGCTGGTGGAGGCGCGCGCCCCGCGGCGCACCTGGCCGGCGGGCGAGGTGGATCTCCGGGTCTCGGCCCTGTCCCGGGCCAGCGAGCGGATCCTGCGTCGGCTCGGCACCTGGGGGCGCATCCTCGAGTTGGGGGTCAGCCCCTACCGGGAGATGCGGGTCTGGGACGCGGTGGGCGGGGGGCGCATCCACTTCGACGCCGCGGACCTGGGCGAGCCGGACCTGGGCCACATCGTCGAGAACCGGGTGATCCAACTGGCCCTCTGGGAGCGGCTGGAGGCCTGCGACGACGTTACCCTGGTCTGCCCGGCGACCATCACCGACCTGCGACGCGGCCCGGATGGGGCGGTGCTGGGGCTGGCCGACGGGCGCCAACTGCACGGGCGCCTCCTGGTGGCGGCGGACGGGCGGGACTCACTGATCCGGGACCTGGCGGAAATCCCCACCCGGGGCTGGGACTATGATCAGCGGGCCATCGTCGCCACCGTGACCCCGGCGCAGTGGCACCAGGAGACCGCCTGGCAGCGCTTTCTGCCCGCGGGTCCCCTGGCCCTGCTGCCGCTCGCGGATGGGCGCTGTTCCATCGTCTGGTCGGCGAGCGGGTCGCGGGCGGATGAACTGCTGGCGCTGGACGAGGCCGGGTTCGCGGACGCACTGACGCGCGACAGCGAGGGTTGCCTGGGCCGGCTGCGGTTGGCGGGCCCGCGCGCGGCCGTCTCCCTGCGTCTGGCGCACGCGAGCCGCTATGTGGAGCCGGGGCTGGCCCTGATCGGCGACGCCGCCCATGCCATCCACCCCTTGGCGGGTCAGGGCGTGAACCTGGGCTTTCTGGATGCCGCGGAACTGGTCGCCGCCCTGGACCTGGCGCGGGGGCAGCGCCGTGACTTCGCCTCGCTGGGGACGCTGCGCCGCTACGAGCGCGCCCGCCGCGGGGACAATCTGGCGATGCTCGCCGCCATGGACGCCTTCAAGCGGATCTTTGGGACGGATCTCGCGCCGGTGGCCGCGCTGCGCAGCCTGGGGCTCTCGGTGACTGACCGCTTGGCGCCGCTCAAGCGGCTGTTCATGGACCGCGCCCTGGGGCGCAATTCCGGCCTGCCGCCCCTGGCGCGGCCCTGACGCGCCGCCAGGCAAAGTGCAGTCGGGGTGTTTTTTGACTTGGAGCGGGCGGCTATTTTCTGTAGCCTTGCGCCCGGCCGGGTCGCGACTTCAGCCTGGGGCCTTGGTTACATTTCCGGCCACGCGGCATCGTAGGGTGGGCGACCCCGGGCGCTGACGGCGCCGCCGAATCGGTCGGTGCCGCGAGAGCATAAGATTACAGATCACTTTGAAACCGGAACGAACGAGGGGAGACCTAATGACCGCGAAGAATGCGTTCTATGCACAGTCCGGCGGCGTCACGTCGGTAATCAACGCCTCCGCCTGCGGCGTCATCGAGACCGCCCGCGCCCACCCTGACAAGATCGCCAATGTCTACGCCGGGCGCAACGGCATCATCGGCGCCCTGACCGAGGACCTGATCGACACCAACCTGGAGTCCGCCGAGAACATCGCGGCGCTGCGCTACACCCCCTCCGGCGCCTTCGGCTCCTGTCGCTACAAGCTGAAAAGCCTTGAGGCCAACAAGCGCGAGTACGACCGCCTGATCGAGGTCTTCAAGGCCCACGACATCGGCTATTTCTTCTACAACGGCGGTGGCGACTCGGCCGACACCTGCTACAAGGTCTCCCAGCTCTCCGAGGCCCTGGGCTACCCGGTCCAGGCGATCCATGTCCCCAAGACGGTGGACAATGACCTGCCGATCACGGACAACTGCCCGGGCTTCGGTTCGGTGGCCAAGTACATCGCCACCTCCACGCTGGAGGCCTCCTTCGACGTGCGCTCCATGTGCGCCACCTCCACCAAGATCTTCGTGATCGAGGTGATGGGGCGTCATGCCGGCTGGATCGCCGCGGCCGGCGCACTGGTCGCCGATCAGGGCATCCCGGTCCTGACCCTGTTCCCGGAGGTGGAGTTCGATCAGGAGAAGTTCCTGGCCGCCGTCAAGGTCAAGGTGGCGGACCACGGCTACTGCATCATCTGCGTCTCGGAGGGCTGCCACTACCCCGACGGGCGCTTCCTGGCGGAGCAGGGGACCCGCGACGCCTTCGGTCACGCCCAGCTCGGCGGGGCCGCCCCGGTGGTCGCGAACATGGTCAAGGACGCCCTGGGCCACAAGTTCCACTGGGCGGTGGCGGACTATCTCCAGCGTGCCGCCCGCCACCTGGCCTCCAAATCGGACGTGGAGCAGGCCTATGCCCTGGGCAAGACGGGCGTGGAACTGGCCATCGCCGGCCACAATGCCATCATGCCCACGGTGGTGCGCAAGTCCTCCTCCCCCTACGTCTGGGAGATCGGGCACGCGCCCCTGTCCGAGGTGGCGAACGTGGAGAAGTTCATGCCCGCGGACTTCATCACCGCGGACGGCTTCGGCATTACGGACAAGTGCCGCGAGTATCTGTATCCGCTCATCCAAGGGGAGGACTACCCGCCTTACGAAAACGGCCTGCCCCGCTACGTCACCCTGAAGAACGCCCCGGTTCCCCGGAAGCTCGGCGCCTTCACGCTCTGACACGACGAGGCTGGAGGGGGACCTCGGCCCCCCTGCCCAGCGCCCGGCTTTCCCTAAGACAAGGCCCGCCATGCCACTCGACCCGTCTCGCGATCCGATCCCCACCAGCACGCAGCGCGGCGGCGAATATCGCTACACCGCCAAGGGGCGTATCCTAGGTGGGTTCGGTCGCGGGCAGGGTCAGAGGACGCTGGACGGGCCGATTCCTGAACGGGGTCCGAAGCCGCCTTCGACCCCAGACGAGGCTCCGGTTGCAGTGGTGCGGGCTGCCCCGCCGTCCCGTGATCGCCGCCCCAACTCGCTGGTTCTTTAACGCTCTGAGGAATTTTCTATGTCATTTGGTACGACTTTTGCCATCCTGTGCGCCCTGGTGGCGATCGGGTATGGCGCCTGGTCAATGAAGTGGATCCTCGCGCTGCCCGACGGCAACGCGCGGATGCGCGAGATTGCCGCCGCCATTCAAGAGGGCGCCCAGGCCTACCTCAACCGCCAGTACACGACCATCGCGATGGTCGGCGGCGTGCTCGCCTTCCTGATCCTGATCTTCCTGGGTTGGGAGACCGCGCTGGGCTTCGTGATCGGTGCCGTGCTCTCCGGGGCCACCGGCTATATCGGCATGAACATCTCCGTCAAATCCAATGTGCGCACCGCCCAGGCCGCCCACAACGGACTCGACGCCGCCCTGCAGGTCGCCTTCCGCGGCGGTGCCATCACCGGTCTCTTGGTCGTGGGCCTCGGGCTCTTGGGCGTCGCGGGCTATTACGCCCTGCTGGGCGGTGCCGGCGGCGATCAGGACCACATCCTGCACGCCCTGGTCGGCTTGAGCTTCGGCGGCTCCTTGATCTCGATTTTTGCCCGGTTGGGCGGCGGCATCTTCACCAAGGGCGCCGACGTGGGCGCTGACCTGGTGGGCAAGGTCGAGGCCGGCATCCCCGAGGATGACCCACGCAACCCGGCGGTCATCGCCGACAACGTGGGCGACAATGTCGGTGACTGCGCCGGTATGGCCGCGGATCTGTTCGAGACCTATGCGGTGACCACGGTCGCCACCATGCTGCTCGGCTGGCTCCTGATCAAGGACACCAGCGCCGTCGTCTTCCCGCTGGTCCTGGGCGGTGTGTCCATCATCGCCTCCGTCATCGGCACCTTCTTCGTGAAGGCGGTCGAGGGCGAGAAGATCATGAACGCCCTCTATAAGGGCCTGATCGTCGCCGGCGGCATCGCCGCGGTCGCCTTCCTGCCCCTGACCCTGCTGCTCGACCCGGTCGGCGACGGCGCCTTCGCCGAGACCTACAGCAACTTCGGCATGTACCTGTCCGCCCTGGTCGGCCTGGCCCTGACCGCGGCGCTCGTCGTCATCACCGAGTACTACACCGCCACCGAGTATGCCCCGGTGCGTCACATCGCCGCCGCCTCCCAGACCGGCCATGCCACCAACATCATCGCCGGCCTCGGCGTCTCCATGAAGGCGACCGCCGCCCCGGTTCTGGTTATCTGCCTCGCGATCCTGGTCTCCTTCTGGCTCGGCGGTCTCTACGGCATCGCCATCGCGGCGACCGCCATGCTCTCCATGACCGGCATCATCGTCGCTCTGGACGCCTATGGCCCGATCACGGACAACGCCGGCGGCATCGCCGAGATGGCTAAGATGGACGAGAAGATCCGGGCCATCACCGACCCGCTGGACGCGGTCGGCAACACCACGAAGGCGGTCACCAAGGGCTATGCCATCGGCTCCGCCGGCCTCGCCGCCCTGGTCCTGTTCGCCGACTACACCCATGCCCTGGGTGAAGGCGTGTTCGACTTCAGCCTGAACAACCATATGGTCATCATTGGCCTGTTCATCGGCGGCATGGTGCCCTATCTGTTCGGCGCCATGGCCATGGAGGCGGTCGGGCGGGCGGCTGGCGGTATCGTGAACGAGGTTCGTCGCCAGTTCCGCGAGATGCCGGGCATCATGGCCGGCACCCAGAAGCCGGATTACTCCCGCGCCGTGGACATGCTGACCAAGGACGCCATCCGTGAGATGCTGATCCCGTCGCTGCTGCCGGTGCTCCTGCCCATCCTCGTCGGCCTGATCCTGGGCCCCGTGGCCCTGGGCGGCGTGCTGATCGGCACCATCGTCACCGGTCTCTTCGTGGCCATCTCGATGACCGCAGGCGGCGGTGCCTGGGACAACGCCAAGAAGTATATCGAGGACGGCAACTATGGCGGCAAGGGCTCCGAGACCCACAAGGCGGCGGTTACCGGCGACACCGTCGGCGACCCCTACAAGGACACCGCCGGCCCGGCCGTGAACCCCTTGATCAAGATCATCAACATCGTGGCACTTCTGATCGTGCCCTTGTTGAAGTGATCCTGCGGCTGTAGGGCCCGCGGGCCCAGGGCCATCCCGGCAACGGGATTTCCCCTGGTCTCCTGGCATACAATCGGCGCCTGCCGCGCCGGGAGAGGACCCGCAAGGGTCCTTTCCGTTTTACGGCACCTTGAGTTTTCACCCCCTTCAGCACCGATACGAGGTCCAGTCATGGATTTATCGAAGGTATCCCGCGGCGCCAACGTGCCGAACGAGATCAACGTCATCATCGAGATCCCGTCCCACGCGGAGCCGGTCAAGTACGAAATGGACAAGGAGACCGGAGCCATGTTCGTGGACCGCTTCATGTCCACCGCCATGCATTACCCCTGCAACTACGGCTATGTCCCCCACACCCTGTCACTCGACGGCGACCCGGTGGACGTGCTGGTCCTGGCCCCCTATCCCCTGATCCCGGGCTCGGTCATCCAGTGTCGCCCGGTCGGGGTGCTCACCATGACGGATGAGTCCGGCGACGACGCCAAGATCCTGGCGCTGCCCATCGACAAGCTCTACAAGGGCTATCAGACCGTCGGGAGTTTCCGCGATCTGCCTGTTCACCTGCTCGATCAGATCGCCCACTTTTTCGAGCACTACAAAGATTTGGACCAGGGCAAGTGGGTGCGGGTCGGCGGCTGGAAGGGCGTCGATGAGGCCAAGGAGGAGATTATGACGAGCGTGAAAATGTTTGAGGACGCACCGGAGAAGCCGGCGTTCTGAGGCCCGTGGCAAGTGGTCAGTGGCGAGTGGCGAGTGGCAAGTGGCCAGGAGCAGACGTTGGACTTGTCCCCCACTCCGGGAACCAGCCATTCGCTACTAGCTACTCGCCACTCGCCACTCGCCACTAATTAGCCATGACAGCACTGACCCACTTCAACGCCGCCGGCGAGGCCCACATAGTCGATGTCGGCGACAAGGCGGTCACGCGCCGCGTGGCGGTCGCCGAGGGCCTGATCCGGATGGACCCCAAGACCCTGGCCCTGATCACGCAGGGCGGGCACCGCAAGGGCGACGTGCTGGGCGTCGCCCGCATCGCCGGCATCATGGGCGCCAAGCGGACCGCGGACCTGGTCCCCCTCTGCCACCCGCTCGCACTCACCCGGGTGGCGATCGAACTGGACGCGCGCGCTGCCGAGTCCGCGGTCTACTGCCGGGCCACCGTCGAGACCACCGGTCAGACCGGGGTCGAGATGGAGGCCCTGTGCGCCGTCCAGGTCAGCCTGCTGACGGTCTATGACATGTGCAAGGCCGTGGACCGCGGCATGACCATCGAGTGCGTGCGTCTGCTGGAGAAGACCGGCGGCCGCGCGGGGCACTGGTCCCGCACCGCCGCCGCCTCACCCGAAGCCCCACCCGGCGCCCTACCTGGATCACCACCATGAACCCCTTCTACCAGGGCGCGCGCTTCCTCACCGCCGCCTCCCGCATCGAACAGGCGCCCGAGGATCGCGGGCACGAGGTCGCCTTCGCCGGCCGTTCCAACGCCGGCAAGTCGAGCGCCATCAACGCCCTCTGCCACCAGCGCGCACTGGCGCGTACCAGCAAGACCCCGGGCCGCACGCAACTGCTGATCTTCTTCAACTTGGACGGGGAACGCCGGCTGGTGGACCTGCCGGGCTACGGCTATGCCCGGGTCTCAGAGGCGATCAAACTGGAGTGGCAGGCCCACATGGCGACCTACCTGGAGCAGCGCCAGTCCCTGTCCGGCCTCGTCATCGTCATGGATTGCCGCCACCCGCTGGCCGACTACGACCGCCAGATGCTCGCCTGGGGCCGCCGGGCAAACCTGCCCGTGCTGCTGCTGCTCACCAAGGCCGACAAACTCAAGCGCGGAGCCCTGCGCGACACCGCGCGGGCGGTGGAACAGGAGGCCGCGCGGCTGGCCGGAAAGCCCGGCGGGAATGCGCCCGGGCAGGTCGCGGTGCTGACCTTCTCCGCCATGGAACAGGCGGGCGTGGAGCCGGTGCAGGCCTGGCTGGACGGGCGGCTTGGCATCTTTCATCCGGAGACGGGCGGATAGGCAAAGCGAGTGCGCTGACGCCCGATCCTTGCCATGTACTGCAAACCGCCATACAGTATTTGCTCTCGACCATCAGTATGGCGACTTCGTACATGGCCAACGCGTCCACCAGCCTCATGGTCCGTCTCGATCCGGACAGCAAGACGTTCGTCGCGCGAGCGGCGGAACTGCGCTACGTCAGCGTGAGCGACTATGTCCGCTCGGTCGTAGTCGCCCAAGCCCGCCGCGAGATTCAGGCGGCGGAGCAGCAGGTCATCGCACTGACGCCGGCCGAGCAGCTGGAATTCTGGCACGCGTTACACGATCCGACCCCCCTCACCGCGGCACAGCAGTCACTCGGCACACTGATGCGGGGCGCATGAGCGCCGTCCGCTGTCGCTCCGGATATCGCATCGAGCCACTGCGTCGGGATCACCCGCGCTTGGCGTTCCACAGACGCTCGCGACCCACTTCAGACACTGCTGGTTCGCCAGCCAGCGGCCGCAGTCGAGTGAGTAGCAGACACTCTCCTTGGCAATGAGTTACGTATACCGGCATCGAATCGGAGGACTTATCTTGGACGTGACGACCCCACCGACGCTGCAACTACGTTCGATCTTTGATCTCCTAAAGGATAAATTCTTTGTTCCATCCTACCAGCGGGGCTATCGCTGAACGACGCGACAGGTTGAGGCGCTGCTGGACGATCTGGCCGCATTCCAGCTGGCGTCGCGACGGACCGATCCGACGAACTTCTATTGCCTGCAGCCAGTAGTCGTCCGCCGCCGTGACTGCGGGGGCCCGAACGAGTGGGAACTCGTCGATGGCCAGCAGCGACTGACCACGATCTACCCTGGTACGAGGAGCGCGTCCTTTACCACCTCCCCCGGCTCGAGCGTCCCGCGTCAGTCTTCGCGCCCGACCGCCCGGTCCTGGCCCCGAAGATCGAGAGTCTCACCATCGACCCCGTGGCCGGTACCTGCCGCACCCGTCCCCTGGGCCCGCGAATCGCTGAGCTGCCGCGGGTCGCACCGGGCGGTGACGGGCCGCGGCGCTACATCTTCAGTCTCGGCGCCCCGCCGTCAGGCCGCGCCCCCTTTTTGACGTGCATCCAGCGGCTGGATACGCAGACCGGGGCGGACTTGGTCCAGGAGTTCCACCCCGATCTCCCGGGCGAGCCCATCCCGGTCCCCGGCGGCAGCGACGAGGCCGCCTGGGTGCTGACGGTCTACCGGGCGGCGGCCCGCCGCACGGACCTGGTGATGCTGCGCGGCGCCGACTTGAGTCTCCAGGCGGTCCTGCCCTTACCCCACGCGACCCCGCCCGGGTTCCATGGGAATTGGGTGGAGGCCGCGGTGCTGGGTGGGTCCTGATCACTGCTTGGGCTCGCTGGGCGCTTCAGTCGCGCTCCCCATCACCGCGTCCCACAGCAACGCGTCCAACCCGGCGACCTCGTTCGCTGCCTGCGGCGGGATCGCGATGCCCTCACCCAAGCGAACCAACTCACGGCCGAGGAAGGCGTCCAACGCGGGGATGGCGGGACCCCGTTCCAATTCCTCTCCGGCGCACTTGCGCCGCACGAGATCGAGGACGGCGGCGCGCACCGCCCCCGTGGGGAGCAGGGCGTCTACCAACTGCGCCAGCTCGACCGGCGGTTGGCCCAGGCCGCGCTCGATCCACAGGCAGGCAAGCAGCGGCCGCAGGACGTAGAGGTATTTCTTCAGCCGCACCTCTGGACCCTGCAAATACTCTCGATGATTGCGCTGGGCCATGTGCAGATAGTGGTACAGGGCGGCCCGCGGGGAAGCCTGGATACCGGCCAGGTGGCGGAGGCGCTCGGCCACGCCGGGGGCGGCCCGATAGACGATCGGCGAGTGCAGCCACTCGCGCAGGACCGGGTTCCCCTTGCGCAGCAGGCGCAGCGCCTTGCGCAGTTCCCAGCCGTTGATGTCAAGGTCGTCGGCGATCGGCAGTTCGATCACATCCTGGCGATCAGCGACCGACAGATACCAGGTCGGCGGGTGCACATAGAGAAAGCGCACATCCCAGTCGCTGTCGCGGGAGGCGAAGCCCCAGGCGCGGCTCCCGGATTCACTGGCGTATAGGATGCGTACCCCGGCACCGTTCCAGGGTTCGGCCTCAATGGCGGCCAGCCGCTGGAGAATGGCCGCGCGGCGATCGTCCGCGGCGGGGGAGGGGGATACATTGGTCGTTTCAGTCATCGTCGCCCTCAGCGCGGGTGCAAGCGCGATCCGCAGCCCGGTCACGGGCGGTCTCGGTACTGGTCTGGTCACCGGCGCCGCGGCGCGCCAGCGCCTTGACGAGGAAGGAGTGGCCTGCCAGCAGGCGGCCAAGCGCCCGCTCGTAGTCGTCCTTCCAGGGTAACTGTTCGTCGGTGTGCAGTTCCCGCCGCGTGGTCAGGGTGACTTCCCCGGTGAGGGGATTGCGTCCGACCCGCTCGCGTTCGACCCAGTAGACGGCGAAGCCGCGTTTCTGCCAGGTCGGAAGCGCATCGAAGTTGACCCCGTACTGGAACAGCAACTCATGTTTGTCTGCGCGCCCCATCCCCAGCAGACGCTGCGCGGTGGCGCGGGCCGACAGGCCCTGGCGGCGCAGTAACCAATAGGCGTGTCCGTTGAGGCAACAGCGCGCGGCGTCGTTCATCCGCCAGCGGAAGTAGTCCACCACCTGTTCGCGCCCCGGCAACACGGACAGCCGGGCGTCGAAGGCGGCCGCCCGGCCCAGGGCGAGGGAGAAGGCCGCGCTGGCCTCACCGGCGAGGATGGAGATCCACTTGCGGGGCTTGCGGCCGAAAGTCATCTCCTGCGCATGCAACAGCAGCGAGATCTCGTCGCTTTCGCTGTAGGCGAGGAGGACGTTGAAGCCGCAGGTCATCAGGTGCCGACAGGCGGCGGCCATCAGGTCGCGAAAGCCGGAGTCGAAGGGTGCCTCGAACTGACAAACCTCCTTGGTCAAGCGGGTGAAACCACGGCCATCAAGGCGGGCCACGATCTGGAATCCCGGCGGGACCGGGTTGTTCAGGGCCATCTCGAACTGGCGCATACGCGCCTCCAGGTCGGTGCTATGCATGGTTGGCCTCGCGGATGGTGAAGGCCCCGTCGGCGCCCCAGACGTCGAACAGGGGTTGATCCGCAGATGGGTGTCCACGAACCGCTCCTTGAAGAAGGTGGACTTGCCGGCGGCCTGAATGCCGGAGAACAGGACCATTTCCATCGCGCCTCCGTTGTCAATTTTGGGTGGACCGGCTGGCTCACCCCATTTAGACCCCAATGGCCATGCAGGCGGGCGCCAGACGCGCCTTCGCGCCGCTCGTGGGGGCGTGCGCTTGCGCTGGTTCATCCTAAATCATCCTGACGGCGCCAGCCGCAGAGGGCGTCACGCGGGATGTCGGTCTCCTTCACCAACTGCGCGACGCTGACGTTGCCGGGCGGCAGCAGCTTCACCACGATGTTGTCTTTCGACTCGGCCGAATAGGTTGTCAACATGCTTCGCCTTGTTCATGATCCCGCGATGCTTGCGCGGCCCCGGGTCGGTGATGCCCTATCCTCACACAAGTCCTCCCAGGGAGAAGTAACTTCTGATGTCCTCGGCCTATGTGGGGCTCTTCCTTGCGGCCTTCGGGGCTGCCACCCTGCTACCGGTGCAATCCGAAGCGGTCATGGTTGGGCTGCTGCTGCGAGACCATCCGTCCTGGGCGCTCGGGACGGTGGCGAGCGTCGGTAATGTACTGGGCTCGGGCGACACCCGCATGGTCTCCCGCACTTGCCAGCCGCATTCGCACCGATTAGCCTGCACCGCCATGGACGAGCTTGTCACCCCCACGACCGCTAGTTGCGCGAGCGCCTCACCATGACCCATGGGCTTGTGATCCGAAGCATGACCCGTTCCGAGGTGGACGCGCTCGTCGACTGGGCCGCGCAGGAGGGCTGGAATCCCGGCTTGCATGATGCCGAGCTGTTCTGGGCCACCGACCCCGCCGCCTTCATCGCCGCGGAGCTCGACGGCGGGTTGATTGGCGGCGGCGCCATCACCTCGTACGACGGCGAATTCGGCTTCATGGGCTTCTTTATCGTCCAGTCGGCATTTCGCGGCAGAGGTCTCGGCAATGCCATCTGGCATGCCCGGCGGGAGCGCCTGCTCGCACGGCTGCGCCCGGGAGCAAGCATCGGCATGGATGGGGTCTTCGCCATGCAGGACTATTACGCCAAGGGCGGCTTCGTCTTCGCTCATCGTGACATCCGTTTTCGCACCGAGATTCCGGACGCGCCAGCACCCCTGGTGGCTGGCAACGAAGCGATTGTCCCGCTCGCCGAGGTTCCTTTTGAACAGCTACTTGCGTACGACCTCACCTGCTTCCCCGCCCCGCGGCCAGCGTTCTTGAGCGGGTGGATCGCCCAATCTGACGGCCTTGCCTTAGGCTGCCGGCGTGCTGGAAAACTGAGCGGCTATGGCGTGGTTCGCCGCTGTCGGGAAGGCTGCAAGATCGGCCCCTTGTTCGCTGACGACGCCCAAGCAGCGATGGCCCTCTACGCACACCTGGCCGTGTTCGCCGCCGGCGGTCCGCTGTTCCTCGACACGCCGCAGAACAACCCCGCCGCGCTTGCGCTCGCCCACCACCACCAGATGGTCGAGGTCTTCGGCTGCGCCCGGATGTATCTGGGTCCGCCACCGAACCTGGCGCACCAGCGCATCTTCGGCGTCACGACCTTCGAGCTGGGTTGATGTCGGAGCGCGACCTCGTCGGTTACGGCAGTTGCCCACTCCATCCGCGCTGGCCGAACGATGCGCGCGTCGCGGTGCAATTCGTGCTCAATATCGAGGAAGGCGCCGAGTCCAGCATTCTCAGATGATGAGCGTCGGGCTGCATGCTCGTATCAGCGGTCACCCGGCCCGCGCACTGGCGCTGGCGCGCTTTCTCGATTACGTCCAGCACCACGCCGACGCAACAGCGGCCGGCACGCTTGACCCAACCGGCGATAAAGCAGGGGAGGGCGCCGCCGTTTCGCTGCGGTTGCCGGTCACCGTCGGCACGAGGTGCGGCAAAACTTTAGCCGACCCGACTAACCCGCTGGTCAGGCGGGGGGCGCGCCGCGTTGGGCACAGGCTATCCACAGAAGCGGCCACAGCGGATGTGGACAGCTTTCGACAGCGTCAAGGCACCGACCGCGCGTAGCGCGCGCACGATGCGATGCTCGGTCTGTCGGCTGAACGGGTGGTCCCGGAAGACCCCGATCATAATCCCAGCCACTGCGCCGACTGCAAGGCCCGCGGTCCGCACCGCGGACCCTACAGGCGCGCCGCCGTAGGGTCCGCTGTGCGGACCAGCCACCTCGCGCCGGCCTTGATCATAATCCCGGCCAGCGGCGTGCGTAGTCAGGGCTTCCAGCCCTGACGGTGTCAGGCCAAGATGGCCTGACTACGCACCCGGCGAGCCCAAGCGGCCGGAGTCCTGATCGACGCCCTCGCGCCCAGCAGGGCGGCTGGGGATATGACCAAGGCCGTCCCGGAACGCCGCGCGCGTGACGGCCTCGATCAGGCCAAAGTCCGCGGGCCGTTCAGCGCGGATGGCCATCTGCCTGGAAGCGCCGTTTCAACTGTTCGCTGACGAAAGCATAGGTGTCGCGGCTGTCGATCAAGCTGCGCACGAACCCTTGTGTCTCCTCCAGGCGACCGAGGGCCCCGGCAGCCTGCAAGGCGAATTCGGTCGCCTGCCAGACCTCCCCGGAGGTGATCTCGTAGAAGGGCCCGTGTGCCATCCAGTGCAGGGCGGCGGTGGCCGCTGCCAGCGCAAACTCAGGGTCGCTCGCGAGGTGATCACGGGCCGCGCGGATGAGGGTCGCGATCTCCACCGGCGAGCGACCGGCCAGATCGGCGGCCAGGTCAAGAAATCCAGCCGACTTGGCCGCGGCAAACCACTTGCCTTTCTCCCCGGGCGTGCCGCCGATCAGGTCATCGAGGATCCCGCGCGGGTCCGTTTGCGGGTACTTCTTTTTTAGCGCCCGGAAGGTAGCCAGATGGGTCCCGCCTGGGTTGGCCGCCAGCGCATAGCGGCGGTAGGCCTCGTCCGAGCGCCCGGCGGCGAGCAGGATCTCCTCGCAGGCGCGCGCGATGACGACGGGGCTATCGTTTGAACCCCGCGAGGCCTCGGCGTAGCGGATCGCCGCATCTGTCTGCCCCATGGCGGTCAGTGCACGCACGCCGTAGCGGCGGTCGTGCCACCATAGAAAGGGGGCGGTGTCGATCAGGTCCAGCAGTTCCTGGTGACGCCCGGCCGCCAGCAGGCAGGACAGACAGGCCGGGGTGCCGCGGAAACAGGTCCCATGGGGCCGCTCCAACTGCGTTGCACCAGCACGCGCAGTTCATCGGCCGCCTGGGACGCGCGCGCCGGGGTCCCGCAGAGTTCGCCCCAGCGTTCGCTGACTTCCGTGAGGAAATCCACCCCGTCCTCCTGCACCGCCGTCCACAGGCGCGTGAGCCACTCCTCCCGCAGGTCCGCGTCGGCCGGGGCCGCGATGAGGAGATCGAGCAGCGCATGCACGGTCTTGCCGACCGCGCTACCCAAGGCCCCGGAGGAACTGTCGATCTGCTCCAGTGCCGGCCACAGCTTCTCCATCAGAATGATCGCCCCATCGGCCGCCACCAGCGGGGCCTGCCGGCTGACCGCCTTGATCTCCGCCACCGCCTCCTTCAGGCATTGGGCGGCCAGACTGGAACCGCGCCAACTGAAGCCGCGGGCGCGCAACCGTGGGCGAAAGGCCCAGGGGTAACTGGGGCGCTTCATCTGGTCAGGGTGCCGATGACGGCGACCGCCGGCAGGCGCTCGCCCGGTTCGAGGCGGTTCGGCGCGACCGCGAGCGGCCGGTCGATGATGGTTTGGCAAGCGGTTGGAATCGTGCTCATCTCATGCTCAACAACGGTGGTTGGCGGTGGAGTGGGCGATGCGGACGGATCGCGTTGGCCGCAGGTCAGGCGCAGTTTAGCGCGGAATCTTGGTGCTTCCGCCGCGGACGCCGTGGTCGGTTACCCGGTGCTCGACCGCCGCATCGCGCGCTGGGGTGCCCGGTAGCGGCATGAAGACCGATTCAGGTCTCGGTGTCACGGCGCACGGCCCGCCTCTGCCAGTTCCTGCAGGTGGTCGGCGCCGCCATGCACGCCGCGCCGCCAGACCCATTGGCCACCACAGTCTCCAGCGCTCAAATCTGGCGTGGCGGCAGACAGGGTACGGTTTCAGGTACGATGGGCTCATCCCAAGAACGACCAGCCCCGGGCTCCCTGCGTGCACCACGATTTCGACCCGCACCCGAGCGATTCCTGTCATTTGTTGCGGTCGGTGAAGGACATCCAACGCTTGCATGGCGCCCGCGCGACCGGGTGCCCGGTGCAATGAAGGTCCTCCACGCCTTCTGGCTGCCCGAGCCCGGCGACACCTTCGTTCAGGCGGGCGCGTTACGACTGTGGGCGGAAGTGCCGCAGCGGCAGCCCACCAGCCGCACCGCGGCCATCTTGCCACGTTCCTTTCAACTGCCCAGAGCGTAAATAGGGGACGTACCACGATAACGTTCGCTATGTGCCAAGCCGTTTAACCGGATACGATAAGCCAGGAGTAGTTCATACGAAACTAATTGGGCACAGCCCACGTTTTCGGAGGCCCCGAGAACACTTCGTCGATGACTAAAATGGCCAGAATCGAATGCTTCGGCAAAGGCGAGAATCGAGCGATGCTGCTTTAGGTGCTTTCGCGATGTGTCCAGAAAAGGTGGCGCTATTGTAATTCGGTCGCTTCCTTCGGTGTGCTACCTAATACCCGCCAAGCCACCAATAGGATGCGAGCGCAACTAGCAGACCGCCAATGACAGCACTGCCGGTGGCAATGAGCCATTGCTCACGCCGATCCTTTCGCCGATGGCCTCGTTCCTGCTCCGCCAGCCTGGTAGCGTATTCATCTAACTCAGGACCATAGGCGAGGAGATCGTCATAGAAGCCTTTGATGACATCGACATCAGCCACATACCGATCGAGCGTTATGCCAATTTCCGCGCCCACGTCCTTGCGGGCGCGGTGCTCCGTGATTCGGCCGGACAGGTCATTCAGCCTGCGCTTGATGTCCCAATAGTTTGGGATCACGGCATTCAACACATCGAGCGAGTAGTTGTCGACTACCTCAGCAATTTTGACACGCAATGACAATACCGTGCCGTGCCGTCAAGGGCGTCGAATGCCGCCCTGTAGATGTGCCCGATGGCCTTCTGGATGTTCTTTGAACAGTATTCGGGATCAGTCGCGCCGGGCGAGGTCTGATTGCCAACGCGCGCCACGATTACCCGCATGAGGTGGTCGAAGGCGTCGCGAAGTTCCTTGATGACCTGTAGGTTGGAGCGAGACTCCGGATCGACTTCTTCGGAATAGAGGATCAGCGCCTTCGCCTGTATGTAAAGGTCTGCGACCGCTCTGAGTCCGGGCAGGTCTTGATCCAGACTCTGCTGCTGTCTTGGGGGATCAACTGTAACGTCCATGCGTATGACGATCCTAAGGCAGTTCTACGGACTTCGCCTTTCGGATGTGTGCTGCATATTCTTTTGCAGTATAAAACCGGCCAGAATTCAATCTCACAGAACCCCGGTTCCTATCTGCGTAAAATGCCGCCTTATCGCGATCGACATCCGCCTCGGGGGAAATATCCTGGAAATCGAACTCCATGAGTTCCACCAATGCAGATACGCCAAGCTCTTTGCAGAGGGTCTTGCGGGTCTCTTCGGCGAGGGTGATTGGCATGGCTCCGTGGTGCCTCTATTTGGCGGCCGCATTTGCGGTAGACAGTCAGCGATGTTGGGGTATCGCTGGGTTGTTCAGGGACGGGTTCTGTTGATCTTAGTGTGACTTCGCGGGTCATGCAAGTCGCGAAAGGTTGTGGACTGGTCGATTTAGTCCCGAGGGACGCGCGGCGACAGCTTCACCGATGGCCATCCTTGGCCCTGGTCTCGGACATTCCGCCCGATGGCGTTGGCCCGCACTGGTGCGTGCCAGCGCTCAGACGCGCCCCCTAGCTCGGCAAATCCGACCGCCCCATTAACCACTCGTCGACTGCTCGGGCGCGCTGCCGCCCCTCGCGGATCGCCCACACGACGAGCGACTGCCCACGCCGCATATCCCCCGCCCCGAACACCCCAGGCACCGAAGTCTGGTAGGCCCCCACCCCCTCGGTCGTCGCCTTGACGTTCCCGCGTGGGTCGAGCTCCAGCCCGGTCTCGGCCTTGAGCGCCTCGATCATGCCGACGTGCACCGGGTGCACGAAGCCCATAGCAAGCAGCACCAGATCCGCCTTGAACTCGGCCTCGGAGCCCGGGACGAAGTTGCGCCCGGTGTGGCCGAGCACCACGGCGATGCCGCCGGTCATGTATTCGCAGCCGTGGTCGCCGACGCCTTCGACCACCGCGGTGGCGCCGGAGTTGCGCACGCAGAAGCGCTCGCCGGCGACGCCGCGGCCAACCTTGTGAAAAAGGTTGCACTCACCGCTGATGGCACCGTAGAGCACGGTATTGCCGATGATGATGTTGTCTTCGGCCCGCTCGATGGCGCAGTCCCGCGGCGGGTAGATGATGAGGCGACCGCCGGACAGGCCCTTGCCGACATAGTCGTTGGCCTCGCCTTCGAGTTCGATGGTGACGCCCCGGGCCGCCCAGGCGCCGAAGGACTGACCGCCGGTGCCGCGCGCCTTGATATAGATGCTGTCCTCGGGGAGCCCGGCGTGGCCGTAGCGCTTGGCCACCCGGCCCGAGAGCATGGCGCCGAAGGTGCGGTTGTAGTTGTGCACCCGGGTCTCGATGGCGACCGACTCACCGCGTTGCAGGGTTGGGCCTGCTTGATGAGGTCGTGATCGAGCGACTTGTCGAGGCCGTGGTCCTGGGTCTCGCGGTTGGAGATGGCGACCTCCAGGCTGGCCTTGGGGTCAGCCCGATGTTCCAACCGATTGGACGATCGGTGGGGCGAGGCGAGCAGCAGCGGGGCAGAAAGCCAATTCTCCTCAAGGACAAGCCGACGGGCGGCGTGGCTTCGTGCTTGTCCGCAAACCGCGAATCACTTACGCTTTCCCTGATACCCGAAGATCGCAAGGCCAAACCAGACCACTCGGATGTCCCGCTGCCACCTTGCGGGTCGCCCCGGCGTCACCTCGCGATCCTACGGGGTCGCCGCTGGTCCCGGGACATACCGATGTGATCGCCTTTTCCAATTGTCCACGGCACCGTCCATTTTCTGTCCCCCGATTTCGACGTGCATTTGTCGAGTGGAGAGAATGATGAAGCTGGTATTTTTACGACTTGCCGGGATTCGCTATGAGGGCGATAATATCGGCAACGACATCACGCTCGACGTCCAAGCCGGTGACACTTTCTTTTCCATCAATAAAAGCGTGTCCGCGGGATCAAGCGCGGTCATCGACAAACCGCTCGCCGAGTTTACTGCAACAGGCGATCTATTCGTTATTCCAATCTCCGCCGCGGTCACCGAACGCGACCCGGTATTCAACGATACCGGCCGACATGCCGACAACTTTTCTGTTGCCTTGAATGGCGCCGAGCCTCAGTCGTTTCAACTGACCATTCAAGTCCAAGAACAGGGCGCGCTACGGAAAGCGGGCACGGCCATCTTCACGCTGGATTTCTCTGCGGAACTTGCTGAGGCTGTCCGATACCTGCCGCCGACGGATGACGGGTTTACGGCTGTGCTTGAAGAGCCGGCGCGGAAGCGGGTTTCCCTACCGACCGCTTTGGCGGTTCAGGTTGAGCATATTTCCGAAGGACGAGAGTATTTCGTCATCCTGGAAGGCGCCATGAAAGGCAAGCGCGCATCGGTTTCGCTTGGCGATGACAAGCGCTCACGACTGCTCGCTGCGAACCCGCACACGCCACCTGTGCGACTCAACTACTCTCTCTCCAAACAGACGCTCAGCACCCAGAATGGAAACGCAGTCTATACCGCCATCTCTGACGACGAACCAGTCACACCCGGGACTTACGACTTAGAGATCCCAGATGCTCCCCACCAAGGCGGGCTTCTGTACCCGGACGCCCCGCATGCCCGCACCTGGTTTAGGATCGGGCATCGCGGCGAGCGGTACCTCCATCCGGGCCGCCGCTCATTGGGCTGTGTGACCGTTACGGACACGGCCAGATGGGAAGAACTTTACGACCTGCTCATCGTAGGAAGAAAAGGCGACGGGATCTCAGTCGGAATCCTCCGCGTTGTCAAGTGAAGGCAATACGCAATGATTACCTGGCCACACCGATTGTTTCGTCCATTCAGCCTTCTGGCGATCCTCTGGCTGGCATCGGCATGTGCGCCTGAAGCGGATAAGGACTTCAAGTTGCAGGCTGGCGATGAGGCCCGACCGGAGCTGATCCTGCGTAAGCATCTCAGCGGAACGAACGAGCAGGATCGGCGCATCGCCAAGTCAGCGTATGAGGGCGGCACGGTGCTGCGTCGCCGCCAAGTTGCGCCTGAACTGCGGTGGGGGCCAGTGTGTAAGGCTTTTTGCGAAAGTGCACTGCGCCACCCCACGTCGCCGGCCTTGGTCGCTTGCGCGGACGCGGCGATACAGTCGATGAAGTTATCGGATGCGGCCGATACCAGCGTGCGACGTCGCAGCCTGCTCGGGCGCGTATGCATGGTGCTGACCTCGGCGCTGGTGCTCGACGAACTCGACAGAGGACTTACGCCCGAACAACGGTCACTCGCCAAAACGGATCGCGATTGCGTGGCGGACTATTTGAACGCTTATGGCCACGGCAGGAAGCCCTGTGGCCCGGCGGCGGTCCTGTTTCCCGAAACAGAATGAAGAGGAAAAGCAAAAGATGAAGCTTTCGCGAAATCGCTATAGTGATACCGCCTCGATTCGCGTGAGCATGGTCTGGCTATTTCTTTGTCAGGCCCTATCAAGGGTACTGACCCCTTTACCCGGATTTTTCCGGAATTAAGTATACTGTCCCCGGAATTCCACAATGTACTTGACCCTGGCTCCTTATTCCAGCCCCCTCCTTATTCCAGCCCTGTTGTCCGATAATTAAGTGTGCGCATGACTATAAAGTGCAGAAAAGCTCGTGACAGATCAAAATAGGCGCTCCATAGCAAGCGTAGCAAGTTTATACAGAATGAATATGATCGCAAATTGGTAAAAAAGACTGATCCCAAGAAGTTTCGGCCAAAATCCAATAGATTTCCTCTCTGATTCTGGTTTGTTGTGCCCAGGCCCATCAATTAGGAATGGCGCCCAAACCTTGCTGCATTGATCAGCATTCAATAGATCTGAATGCCCGGCATTTCGATAAAAAGTATTCAGCACGCGATCAGTGTCGAACGCGAACCCGTGACTACCTGACGAGCCGGCACCCCAGATGAGCTTCTTGGCCATTACGGGCCAGATATCTTTACCTCCGCACTCGTTAAGCAATTGCCTAAATTGACTGCGATCAGCCAAGCTAGCCCATTCGAAATCGCGGGGCACGATACTGTTCACAAACACAATCTTGTGTACATATATGTCTTGGTGATCTCGCAACGCTTCGGCTAACGCTAAAGTGCCGTAGCTGTGTGCAATCACGGAAATCCGGCAATTAGGATTCGCTTTCCGCATCATCCGGTATTCCCGCACAAATACTTCTTTTATGCGGCGACCAAAAATTGGATTTAGGATAAATTTTGGTATCGAGAAATACCCGTACCAATATGGTATTGGCGTGAGATGAAATTTGATTAAAGATCTTCTAATATCGTCATACCATGGGGCGCCAGTCCTAATGCCGTGCTGAAGGAACACGATATGCTGAGGTCTCTCACTTGCAGACGCTATATGACCTAGCTCTTGGGCGACTACACCCGATAGATCCCGCAACTTGGATCGACAATGTGGACACAGAGCAATACGAACGGACTTGTCATATTTCCCTGCTGCGTAAACGCAGTCACTATTGAAGTCGCCTTCGTGAGGGTTACCCACTCCTTGCCTAAAGGCAGCGGTCGCGGCATACACAAGCGCGGCCGAACGGCGACTAGGATCGAATTGCGACAGGCGCCATAGAGAGATGACTATGCATTTTTGGGGAATATCAATAATAATCCGAGAGACAGAGTCAAGTTGAATCGCCGTGAGAACTATAGTGAGGCCGACATTTGGTCCGCGCGTGCTAACGATCGACGATAGCATCGAATCAACGGCAACACGCGACAGTCCTTTGAAACCAAGACCTTTACGGGGAACTATGTCGTGTCTTATGGTGCGAGTTTCATATGCCCAAGAAGGCGAAACCGCATCATCAAGAATGCTATTAATTTCTGAAGTTGACTCTTGCAGGAGTAGTGAGCAGATTTCCACCAGCATTTATTTTACTCTGACGAGGGGAAACGGAAGTCAAAATGGGAGGCGTCCCGTAGAGTGAAGATTAAGGCTGCGGAAGCTGCTCGGATTATAGATTCGTTGTCACCAGAAGTTGCGCGACGGGTGGCCTCTCTCACTAGAAGAAAAGGATTGGCAATGGACTCGGGTATCACGGCGCCGGAGAATATCGTTTCTATCTGGAGTTGAAAATTAGCGGGCATCTCATTGAGCCTATGCCGAAATGAGTCAAGGCGGTATTCGAGAGCTAGGAAGGAAAACGGAAACAGATAGTCCGCTGCCAGCGCTAGGACTGCGTCCTCCTTTTCTTCAAAACTAATTTGTTCAGTCTCGGGTAGATTTAGACGCACGAAAGAAATAAAATCGCGCCAGCGAGCCTTGAGAAAATCAGACTCTGTTACGGCGTAAACTGATTCATGGAGTGCGGAGATGTCTCTGAGCACGAAGACCGCAAAAGACCGAAAAATATACTCAGTTTGATCTTTGTGGACGAAAGGAACATACAGCCATGAGATCCAAATGGATTTCTGGTAAAAGTCGTGGTCTTCATTAAAGAAGTGATAATAGTCAAACCATTGCGCAAAGAGTTCAAAGAATTGATTCTGACTTAATTCTATTGACCTATTGTCCAGGCTCTCCCCGTAATACGTTAATGCCCGTCGAGCGCCCTCCAAGATGATTTCTGCGTGCTTCGCGTCGATATCCATTACGGTGAATATCGCGTGGGAAATCTCATGCGTTAGCGTCATCCAATGGCACTTTGGGGACAGAGCGGAAAAAATCGCTGAGGACGGAAGACAAAAAACGTCACCATGAGCATATTGAAACCCTATCGTGTCCTGAAAAAATACGTATCCTTTCCAAGATTTCATCTTGTCCTTTTGACTTTGGTCGGATTCGTAAAAGCAGCAAAAGATAAAGTTAATAAGATTCTCTACTGCAAATAGCGACGCGAGGGGCCCGTCACCATACTGAGGGGGTATATGGACCGCGATCCCACTCGACGTAAAGTTGGACTGCGTCCTCTACTCGAAACCTATCTCTGCCTTTTCTAGTAAGTTTATTAGCGTGCCCCTAAATTGGGAGGCCGAATCGCCATTCTCGCCACAGTTTTCTTGGAGTTTGGCTGCTTCCGACTGCAATATTATGGGTACATTTCCAATACGAGCGACTAAGGGATAACTACTTGAGAAAATCAATTTCGACCATATTCCATGGCTTATTGCGCGTATGCGAGCAGCGAGTTCAGATTCCGTTACGTCGAATCCAGGACAACATTTGCTCAATGTGGGATATGCTGCAATATTGAGCTTCTTGCGGCCGCAGGGTACCTCCTTTGGGAAACGAAAATCAAAGGACAGGAATGTCGTTGTGCTCGTTACCTGGGGTATCAAAGATTGACATTTGCGAAATTCAAGTAGATTCCTAATCAGATCTCCGCCTAAGATGGACCCTACATTTATCAGAACGTCCGGCGTGCCTAGAACTGATTGCATTCTTGCGCCGGAAAAAAATTGCGAGTCTTGAATGTCGGCCTCCAAGCCGGTCGGACAATCGACGAATACATGTGCGGAGACTTCGCCGCGAATACGCTCAAAGCCGCCTACCGCATTGATTACTTGCTTATAAGAAATTAGAGGTGTTGTGTGGGTGGAACTGAATACGCGACTCGAGTTTACGTTACCGGCCGCATCACAGCCCAACAATGCACCGAAAGTGAGTCCGCGGCAGTATGATACGAATCCGAAAATATCTTCAAAGTTGTCGGCATGAACAACTGCTATCAGCTCAGACTGTCCTATGCCTGCAAAGAAAGCAAGATTTTCGGTCGACCAACGGGAGCTACTCTGAAAATGGGCAATTATCTTAGATATTGCTTGAGAAATCGACAACGTGAGCTTAGATTCCTTGTACGGGAAATATGGGAATTTATCCAGTTCTAATAGTACGAAGGCGGCTACAGGCGCACGCCGGAGCCATGTCGGGAGGTTTGGCGAGGTGTAACTTCCACAAGCCAGCGAAACCAAGGGGAGATGTATGCAAGACGTAATATGAGACGAGGACGTCGGAAGGTCTGTGCCGCTGTCCGGGGCAAACGCGACGATGTCGTATTGACCTAGGGCTTTGAAAAACTCAGCATCCGGGTGATGCTGGCTAACATCTTCGTAGGTATCGTTTTCGCATCCTGCGGATACCTTACAGAAGCAGGCCACAAAGAAAGCAGACGCGATCTTTAGAGGGTGGCCGGCATTCCCTTGCATCTATATTTTCTCTACGTCACGCCCAAGACAAAATCCGCATCGATCTTTATATGACGCTTTTTATGAAAAGCCATATAATGATCGACGCTCAATGTCTCTAAGAGCAGCCTCTTTTTCTTTCTTCATTCGCAGAATCTCGATGCTGCAGCTGCCGTCTTGCGGATTAACACCGAAACTATTGTATTCGGCAGTAGCTATACCCTTGCGAGGGTTGCGCAAGGCCAGCATTCTACGTTCGGAGTCTCGGACTCCGTCACTTTCCCAGGCAGCGCTCATGGACCACCTCATGGTGTTACGCCAGTATCTCTCCAAAAAACAGCCACTAAATGTACTGCCACAGCCTGTGCGCGTCAAGCCAAAAAGTAGGGGCGAGTGGGCTTAACCAGCCCAAATTCTACATCTTGGGTGCTCCCATAGATAAGGTTACATCATATTGTGGGTTCGTCAAGTCTCCGTGAGTTCCGGGGACACTAGAGTTCTATGGTTTTGATCGGCGGCTGACGTGCGGCTTCCGGGGCGCCCTCTATCATTGGGGCGACGGCGCCCCCGAAAACTCCAAAACTGTCCGTTTCGACAATTTGCCGGACGCCTTCAAGGTGGCGAGTCCAGCCCTGGCGAAGGCGCTCACGTCCCCCATCCACACCGGCCGCATCCTCGGGGTGTCGAAGATGGCTGCGTTGCCCACCAACACCGTGTTCGTGGTGACGGGGAACAACATCACCGCCGACATCGACCTGAGCCGTCGGCTGCTGGAGATTCGGCTCGCCCCCAAGGATGCCCGCCCCGAACAGCGCCGGTTCCAGCATCCCGATGTGGCAGCCCACGTCCTGCGCAACCGCTCCCGGTGGATGCATGTTAGCGGCTTCCAAGAAGCGCGGAAAAATGGCGAACTCACCTGCGGTAGGAGCGGGGGGCCGGGGCGCCCACGGAGGAGCGCCGACCGGGCGGGGATCAGAACGGCATGGGGTCGCCGGGG
>Ga0247839_1001040_pt1 | contig 48174 bp, 36 predicted proteins | sample LaCruzMarch2015__6_FD_192405 | JGI IMG/M metagenome (GOLD analysis project Ga0247839, IMG submission 192405) | Freshwater microbial communities from meromictic Lake La Cruz, Castile-La Mancha, Spain - LaCruzMarch2015_16m | ecosystem: Environmental > Aquatic > Freshwater > Lake | place: Spain... | reverse complement strand
CCCTTTTCAATATTCCACAGGATCTGCATCACCTCCTCCTCGGCACGGGTGAGTGTGAATGGGGGTTTAATGTTGTTACTGGTTGACATGTGAAAGTGTGTTATATTATGAATGACCAATGACCAAATACCAATAAAAGATCCAGAAGACAAATATACAACTAATTTCTTAGTTTGTCAACTAAATCTTTAATTTTATAAAGATGATTATGGGTATTATACCGGATAAAATCGGGATTTCATCGAAATCACTCGTTCACATGCGGGCAATCAAACGGCACCCCGATCTTTTCACCCTCTTTGATGAGGTCATCAACGATGGGTTTTATCAGGGGAACACCATGAATTTCGTTGAATGCGGCATATTCGAACTCTTTTTCACCGGCAACATGGATTTCGTCGCGTCCCACGGCAAGTGGTGATTGTTTCAGCAGGGAAATCATGTCGTCCATGTTCTTTTTGAAATCAATGATGGGTCGGAAGGCTGCGATATTGATGGCCATAAAGAAATGTGAGACCCCTGTAGGCTCAGGCTTTCCTGGTCCTCCAACCTGGGTCAGATAATTGCCTCCTGACAATACAGAGCACAGAATTTCAACCAAAACCGCCAATCCATATCCTTTATATCCTGCGGTGATATCCATTCCCCCAAGAGGCAGCAGCGCGCCGTGTCCGCCAGGTTTTATGAGCGAGGGATCATTGGTGGGCAATCCCTGCTCATCGATCCCCCATCCGATCGGGATGTGTTCATGTTTTTTCTCATAAACCTGGATCTTGCCATAGGCCACTGCACTGGTGGCCATATCGAGCAGGTAGGGGTATACCTTATCGGAGGGTGCCGCCATGGCAATCGGATTGGTTCCGAGAACGGCTGTCCTGCCAAAGGTAGGCGCAACCAGGGGCTGGGAATTGGTCAGTGAAATACCGATCATATCCTCTTTCAAAGCCATCATGGCATAATACCCTGCAATGCCGTAATGGTTGCTGTTGCGCACTGTTATGGCAGCAATGGCTGAGTTTTTTGCCTTTTCAATGGTCAACTTCATCGCCTTGTGCGAAACCACCTGCCCGCACCCGTTGCCCCCATCAATAAGTGCCGTGGATGGCGTTTCACTGATAATCTTAAACGGAGTGAGGGGATCTATCCAGCCCTTGCTGATACGGTTCCCGTAATAGGAACCGAGGCGGTGCAACCCGTGTGATTCTACTCCGCGGATGTCGGCGCAAATAAGGACATCCCCGACAATCTTAGCATCCTCTGCAGATACACCCAGTTTACTCATATATCGTACCACGAAGTCCATCAGGTCTTCGTGTCTAAATCTCAAAATGGTTTCCATGGTTTATGTATCATTTTTGGACCTTCACACTGTCGACCAGGTATCTTGTATCACCTTGCCAGGGCAGTCTTCCGTTTTTTTCTTTGTAGTGCAAAACCACCATAAATCCTTCCAATTGAAGAATCTGTTGCGCCACTGCTTTGTCTTCAACCGAAAAAAAGAATTTTTCCGATGCCAGCGACACATCCTGATTGCTCTTGATACTGCTCAGGATCAATTCACCTTCGTAGGTTTTGAAGATGGTACCCTTATAAGAGAATTTCTGCAACATCCCGGCACGGTAACCCTCTCCATAGGTATAAACGTATTTCCAATAGATAAAAACAGTCAGAACAACAACCAGCAGGGCAACGGTCCAATATAAAAACTTCTTCATGGCTTGCAGTTTAAATGATCCTGCAAACTTAACAGAACTTTGGAAAATATCAAGGGGTTGGGATAATTCCCTAACATTTTTTCATAAAAATGGCTGATTGACAGGAATTTTTTCGAACTTCGTACTCTTCAAACCATATCCCTATGATTTCCAAATCTACAAATCTGATTGCGCTTTTCGAGGCGGCCATACGCGACAACTGGGACCTTACCGCTTTATCTGACTACGGCGGAGAGTCTTTTACTTACAAAGAAATTGGCGCACGAATCGTAAACGTTCATTCGCTTTTCAAGGCAGCCGGTATTCAAAAAGGGGATCATATCGCGCTTTTAGGCAAAAATTCAGCCCATTGGTGCATGATTTATCTGGCTACCGTAACGTATGGGGCGGTGATCGTTCCCATTCTTCCCGATTTTAAAGCGGCCGATGTCCATTACATTGTCACCCATTCCGACTCGGTCATCCTGTTCGTAGAAGATACGATTTTTAAAGATCTCGATCCGGAAGCCATGTTGCAGGTTAGCCATATCGTGAAGATCCAGGATGATTCCATCCTCTTTTCCCGCAATCCAACCCCGTCTAAATTTGTGGGCATCCAGCTTCCTGCATCAGGGATTACTCCTGACATGCTCAGCTTTCCCTCGTCCCAGGCTGATGACATTGCTGTAATCAGTTATACTTCAGGAACAACAGGATATTCCAAAGGAGTGGTGCTGCAACACAAGAGCCTCCTTGGCAACATTCTTTATGCCCATCGGAACATGCCCTTAAATCCAAGGGATAAAATACTCTCCTTTCTGCCATTGGCCCATACCTACGGATGTGCATTTGAGTTTCTCTTTCCATTCAGCCTGGGGTGTGACATTACATTTCTCACCAAAACCCCTTCGCCCAAGATCATTATGCAGGCCTTCCAGGAGATCCGCCCTGCCCTGATTCTCTCGGTTCCCCTGGTGATTGAAAAGATTTTTAAATCACAGATCATCCCTGCGCTGCGCAAGCCGGCCATCAAAATACTGATCAACATTCCTGTTATCAATAAACTGATTTACAAGAAGATAAAAGATAAAATGGTTGCTGTTTTTGGTGGGAATTTCCGTGAATTGGTGATTGGGGGTGCCCCATTCAATGCGCAAGCGGAACATTTCTTCAAAAAAATGAACTTCCCGTTTACGGTAGGGTATGGCATGACTGAATGTGGTCCACTGATATCCTATGCATCGTGGAACACGACCCAGCTGGGGGCCTCAGGCCGGGCGGTTGATGAACTTGAAGTCCGCATCGACTCTGATAATCCATCCCATGTGTCGGGTGAAATCCTGATGCGTGGGAACCATGTGATGCTCGGGTATTACAAGAATGAAGAGGCCACAAAGGCGGTATTAGACGCATCGGGCTGGCTTCATTCCGGTGATCTCGGCGTCATGGACCGCCACGGAAATATTTATATCAAAGGACGGAGCAAAAGCATGATTCTTGGTCCCTCCGGGAAGAACATCTATCCCGAGGAGATCGAGGCCGTGCTGAACAACCGTTTTATGGTAATGGAATCACTGGTCATTGAACGGGATCACAAACTCGTGGCCCTGATCTATCCCGATTTTGATGCCCTTGAAAAAGCAGGAGCCACCCGCGAACAGATACCAGGAATATTCAAGGGATATATCCATGACCTGAATCACCACATGCCAAAATATATGCGCATTGCCGATTTTGAGATTGCTCCGGCGGAATTTGAAAAAACACCCAAAAGAAGCATAAAACGCTTTCTATATCAGTAAATTAATTACTTTAATACCAACTCCGCATGAAAAAGACCTTGCTGCGTTATACATTGACGCTGATTATGATGTTCAGCATCTCTTCATGGATCATTGGACAAGAATATGATCTCCGTAAAATGCCTCCCCTTGATCCGAACGTGAAGACCGGCGTACTTGAAAACGGGATGCATTATTTCATCCGTGTAAATAAAATGCCCGAAAAACGCGGGGAATTCTACATCGCCCATAATGTAGGAGCGATCCTTGAGGATGACAATCAGAACGGACTGGCGCATTTCACGGAACATATGGCGTTTAACGGAACCGATAATTTTCCAAAGAAAGGGATTCTCGATTATCTTGCTACGATCGGCGTGAAATTTGGCACCAATGTCAATGCCTCTACCGGACTTGAGCGTACGGTGTATAATCTTTCGAATGTACCCCTTCTCCGCGAAGGAATCGTTGATACCGCTTTGATGATCCTCCACGACTGGTCGGGATATATATCCTTTTTACCCGGAGAGATTGACCTGGAACGTGGCGTTATACGTGAGGAGTGGCGTATGTATGGATCGGCAGGCGAACGCATGGGCAACGAACTGGCCCCCGTGATTTACAAGGGTTCAAAGTATGCCCTCCGGAATGTAATCGGCGATACTGCGGTGATTAACCATTTTAAATATGAGACCATTAAAAACTTTTATAAAAAATGGTATCGGCCCGATTTACAGGCCATCGTCGTGGTCGGCGATTTTGATGAAACTATGATGGAGGCCAGGATTAAAAAAGTGTTCGGCGAAATTCCAAAGGTGCAAAATCCCACGCCCAAGGAAGAATACGAATTGCCGGATAACGCTGAGCCGCTGATTGGAACTGCTACCGACAAAGAGGCAACCTCCACGGTGGTCAGTGTGTACTATAAACACGACGCCACCAAGGACAGTGATAAGAACCTGGGATATATGCGCCGGCAGCTCATCCGTGGCCTTATCAACAGCATGTTCGGACAGCGCATGAGCGAACGGGCGAACAAGGAAAATCCGCCCTTCCTCTTTGCCCGCTGTTATTACGGACAATATACCCGTACCAAAGATGCATTTATTGGCATGGCCCAAGCGGCCAACAATGAGTCGATCAAAGCGCTTACCGCCCTGCTCACAGAGATGGAGCGGATGAACCGTTACGGGTTCACACCTCCTGAATTTGAACGGGCCAAGGCCGATATGATGCGCAACTATGAATCCCGCTACATGGAACGCGACAAAAGGAAGAACCGGGAACTGGTTTCAGCCAATGTCTCCTATTTTCTCACCAACAATCCAAATCCCGGAATCGAATTTGAATATGCCTTCGCCCAATCAATGCTGCCGGGTTTATCCCTCGATGAAGTAAATATTGAAACCAGGAAGTATGTCAGAAACGACAACCAGGTGGTTACCATCACCGGACCGGATAAACCCGGGATTACCCTGCCTTCCGCAGCTGAAATTAAAACTGTACTGGATACATATAAAAGCGCGAAGATCGAACCTTATGTTGATGCCCTGGCGGGGAAAAATCTGATGGAACAGGATCCTAAACCAGGAAAAGTGGTAAAAATATCGGCCAATACAACCTTCGGAACCACGGAATGGGTCTTGTCGAACGGGATGCGCATAATTTTTAAACCTACCGAATTCAAAGAAGACGAGCTGATGATGCGCGGCTATTCTTCCGGAGGAACCTCGCTGCTGAAAGAGGATCTGATTCATTCCGCAGATCTGTTTAGCGATGCAGTTGCACAGATGGGTATCGCAGGTTTTTCAAGAACCGACCTGAATAAAATGATGGCTGGAAAACGGGCTTCTGTATCCCTTGGATTAACCGATGACCAGGCTTTAATATCTGCCCGCACCTCTCCCAAAGACCTGGAAACAGCGCTTCAGCTTATCCATCTGTCCTTTACCAATCCACGGTGGGATGCCACGGATTATAAAACCTGGATGGAAAAGGTGAAATCAAATTATATCAACGCGGCTTCCGAGCCAAGAACAGCCATGAACGATACCATCGCGGTGATGATGAGCAACCATAACCCGCGGGCAGTGCCTTTATCGTATAAAGTACTGGATGAAGTGAGCCTGGAGAAGATTCAGACCATCTACCATGAACGCTTTGCCGATCCCGGGAATTTCACCCTCCTCTTTGTCGGTAAAATCAACCCTGAACAGACTCAGCCACTGTTTGAGAAATATCTGGCTTCACTGCCAACCGTTAACCGCACTGAAACGTTCAAAGATGATGGCGTCAGGCCTCCCAAAGGAAAGGTTGCCAATGATTTCAAACGGGAGAATAAAACACCCCGCACTTCGATATTCTACAATCTCAACGGCACATGCAATTACACAGCCGATGATAAATTGATGGGGGCCGCCATCCGGCATATGCTCGAACTTCGCTATGTGCAATCGATACGTGAAGATGAAGGGGGTGCCTATAGTGTGAGAACCTCCTACTCCCTGAATAACTATCCTGAATCAGGGTTTTTTCTCAACGTGAGTTTCGATACCGATCCGCTTAAAGCTGACAAGCTGGTTGGGATCGTTCAACGGGAAGTAACGAACCTGATTGACAACGGACCTTTGGAAACCGACCTGCAAAAGGCACAGGAATATTTCCTGAAACAACGTCCGGAGGATTTGAAGGAAAACACCTTCTGGAGCAGCCTCCTGTTTGATTACTATTTCACTGGAATGGATTATTTGAGCGGGTTTGAAAACAAGGTTAAGACCCTGAATGTGAAGTCGGTTCACGACTATGCCCGAAAGATTCTCTCCGGGAAAAATGAGGTGAAGGTGATCATGAGACCAATACCGTGACGCGTGACGCAAAAAACGTGACGCGTGACGCGTGACGCAAAAAACGTGACGCGTGACACGTGACGCGTGACATAAATTGCAGGGGTAATTCTTTTATAATCTCTTTAAATAAAATTCACATGGAAACAAAACGTTTTAAAAACTGGTGGTTCCTGGCGATCAACGGGCTGATTTTCGTCCTTTTTGGTCTGTTGCTGATGTTTTTCACCCAGGAAACCATTCTTACATTGGTTAAATATTTCGGCATTTTGCTTCTGGCCGGGGGGGTAATTCTTTTGATATTCGGGATCAATAACATCAGGAAAGACAAGGATGCAGCCATGATCCTCATGGAAGCCATCGCCAGCGGTGCGATTGGATTGGCACTTATCCTTTTCCCCCAGGCGACCCTGGCCCTCTTTTTACTCCTGATCGGAATCTGGGCCATCATCATTGGGATCATCCAACTCGTGATCATTGTAAACATCAAAGGGAACATCTCAAATAAAAACATACATCTTTTCAATGCCCTGCTAACCATCGGACTGGGAATTCTTTTGTTGTTCAATCCCTTCGGCTGGGCTGTTTTCATGGGCATCCTCATCGGCATTTTGGCCCTCTTGTTTGGCGTTCTTCTGCTCTATTTTGCGCTCATACTCCGGTCGCTGAAAAGTGAAGCGCCAACGGTCGTTTCAAACAAATAATATCCGTTTTTTCACTACCTTTGCAGAAATTTTCTTGCAGAGGTATTTATGAAGGATTTGCATGGTGGAGTAACGAATTGTTTGCTGGTACAGACAAAATTTTCGGCTTACAGTTTCTGGAATTATCGTGAAGTTTGTGAAATGGTTGGGAAGAAATACCCGGCTGCTCCGCTCGGACTGCTTACCGTAGCGGCCCTGTTGCCGCAGCATTGGAATTTCAAGCTGATCGACGAAAATGTGGAACCCTTGTTGGATGAGCACCTCCAAAATGCCGACCTGGTATGTATTGGCGGCATGCTGCCCCAGCAGAACAGCATGCTTGATCTTATTACACGGGCACACAACCTGGGTTGCACGGTAGTCGTTGGCGGGCCGGATCCCACTTCACAACCTGACCTCTATAAAGATGCCGATTTCCTTGTGCTCGGTGAAGGGGAGATCACGATCCCCATGTTCCTCAATGACCTTCAAAAAGGGATCAGATCCGGGAAATATGTTTCTCCCGACAGGGCAAACATGCTGGAGGCCGTGGTTCCTCGCTACGACCTCATCCGCTTCACCGATTATATCATGATTGGCTTGCAATTTATAAGGGGATGCCCCTTCAATTGTGAATTTTGTGATGTTATCGAGCTGTACGGACGGATTCCGCGATACAAGACCAATGAACAGGTAATACGTGAATTACAGGCGCTTTACGATTTAGGCTATCGCGGACATATCGACATGGTGGATGATAACTTTATCGGAAATAAAAAAAAGGTAAAGGATCTGTTAAAAGAGATCATCACATGGACAAAAGCAAGAAAATATCCCTTCTTCTTTACCACTGAAGCCTCCGTTAATCTTGCAGATGACGACGAGTTGCTTCAACTGATGAGGGAGGCTGACTTCCGGTATGTTTTCCTGGGTATCGAAACACCCGACAACGATACACTGGCCCTGAACAAAAAAAATCAGAATGTTGATAAATCCATTGAAGATGCCGTAAAGAAACTTCTCTCCTATGGAATGGTCAGCAATGGTGGATATATTCTGGGTTTTGACAGCGACCGGCCGCAAATTGCCGATCAGATGATCAACTCCATTCAGGAATCAGGCATCTGCATGGCCATGATCGGATTGCTCTATGCACTGCCCAACACGCAGCTCACAAGGCGCCTTGCAGCGGAAGACCGTTTATTTCACTATCATTCCAAATCGGTGACGGATGACGACATTGATCAGATGACCAGTGGATTAAACTTTTTGACCGTCACTTCCCGCATTGAAATCCTGAAGAAATATGTACAGATCATTGAAGCTATTTTTAAGCCCTCGAACTACTATCAGCGGGTAATATACACGGGTTTGAAGGCAAACACAGCCTATAAACACAAGCCCGATTTCAAAACCTGGCTCATTTATATGCGTTCTTTCCTGAGGGTCTGTAAAAAGGCTGGATTTTCAAAAGCCACCGCCTATTATTACTGGAAGATGTTCTTTATGGTCATCTTCCGTAATCCCAAAGGCATTGAACCGGCCATTAATCTGGCTGCCATGTTTATCCACTTCCAGAAACAGAAAGAGTACATTGTTTCCGTCACCAACAAGATGATTGCTGGTATAGAACATATCGGGGAAGAGGCTTTCAACGAAAAAATGTTAGGCAAAATGTAACTTGCAGAAGGTTCCCCCTGCACCATTTCTTTACTCGTTGATGATGATCAGCTTCCTGATGACCTTGTGATTCCCAAATTGCAGGACCAGATGATAAATTCCATCGGGCGGATTCCCGAGATGGAGGATTCTTGTGATCTCCCCCTTAACGATAGTTTCAGGCAGAATACGGGACTCCTGCCCGAGGTTGTTTACCAACTTGATGGATAAGATTTCGTCAAGCCCCGTAAGGGTAAGGCTAACGGTAACTTCATCGTCGGCCGGGTTGGGGTAGAGTTTCAAACTATAATCGACTCCCTCTTCCATCCCAACAGGAAAAATATAGACTACATTAGAAGGAGCAGAAACACAACCATTTTGCGTGGTTATCACATAATACCTTCCGATCGCGGTAACCAGGTAAACCGGCTCTGTTGCCCCTGGAATTGGAACGTATTCATGGTACCACTGATTGCCTGTGAGCGCGCTTGACAATAAGGTGTCAGGTGCATTCACGGTTACATGGGGCGTTTCCGGAACCGGATTTACCATCACAGGCAATAAGGGTGTATTGGGGCCATTCCCACACGAATTGATGCCAAATACTGAAACGTTCCCCGACTGAACAGTAGTCCCGAAATCCACTGTAATGATGTTGGTATTGGCTCCACTGGTTATATTGGCAAATACCGGAACGTTCCAAACATATCCTTCTGCATTGGGGATCGGTGCCACTGAATAGATTACGCCTGTTTGTGGTTTACATACAATCGTATCACCCGATATGGGCCCATGGGGATCGGGCAGCGCTTTGACTGTAACATTCATGGTGGCAGGCACGGTGGTGCACCCGGCCGGGCTGGTGTAAGCCACGCCAACCGACTGGTTTCCGGCAGCAGACCAGTTAATTTGTACGGAGTTTGTACCATGACCCCCGACGATAATTCCTCCGGAAGTCACAGTCCATAAATAATTCTGCATTCCCTGCTCGGTGCTGTAGGTGTAATTTCCGGAATTCGCACAAACAAAATTAGATCCCGTAATGGTTGCAATGGCGAGTGGATTCACGGTAACTGGTAAGACGGTAGAATTGACTGCAGAACAACCATACACATTGGTGTAATTAACCGAAACCTGCTGAAGTCCGAGTGCATTCCAGGTAACCGTAATGACATTGGTGGCTGAGCCGGAAGTAATCGTACCTCCGGGACTTATCGTCCAGGAATAGTTTGTCATACCATCTTCAGTCGTGTAGGTAACTCCGGTTGAGCCCTGGCATACCGATGTATTTCCTGTAATGACCGGAACAGGCAGCGCTGATATCATCACGTTTTTCTCAGTAGCCGCCGCCGCAGTACATCCTGAGAGAGCGGTGTAATTTACTGATACCGTTTTTTGTCCGGGTGTCGTCCATTGAACCACAATGCTGTTGGTGCCACCTCCCGAAAGAATGGTTCCACCGGATGAAATCGTCCATTGATAGCCTGTCATGCCGCTTTCTGTAATATAGGTTTTATTGTCAGTGATGCATCCGAATTCACTGCCGCCAATGGTTGGCACCGGGAGCGGATTAATAGTAATGCTTTTAGAGGTTGGGGTTCCAGCTGTGCACCCGCTTGGAGTCGTATAATTAACTGTCAGGTTTTGTGTCCCCGGCTCAAGCCACGTCACAAGGATGCTATTGGTCCCCTGCCCGGAAGTAATGTTACCTCCGGAGGAGATGGTCCAAAGGTAACTTAACATACTCCCTTCCGTCGAATAAACTACACCAGTCGAACCCAGGCAGGAATTTTCGTTACCGCTGATACCTGGAACCGGAGCCGGAGAGACCACCACCGTTCGTGAGGTGGGTGTTGCAGCGGCACATCCGATGGCATTCGTATAATTAACTGATACCGTTTGGTTGCCTGTTAAATTCCAGGTCACTGTTATAAGTTCGGTTCCACTTCCTGCCGTTATCACACCACCTGAAGAAACAGTCCAGTTATAATTGGTCATCCCGGCAGCCGTAGAATATTCGACACCGGTAGCCCCGGAACAGGAGGAAGTTGGTCCGGATATCACAGGAACAGGCAGGGCAAAAACCATAACGTTCATTACTGTTGGCTGTAATGATGAACAATTACTGGTGTTGGTATAATTGATGGAAATTGTACGGCTTCCTGCCAAAATCCACTTAACCCACACACTGTTGGTCCCCGCACCGGAAATGATGATCCCGCCACTGCCGATTGTCCATTGATAGAGTGTCTGGTTGGTTTCTGTAGTGTAGTTGACTATCCCATTTAAACAAGCTGTATCAGTTCCAATTATGGTTGGTGTAGGAGATGGATTTACCAGGATATATTTAACTGTTGGGATAACCGTTGGACAACCGAATGTATTAATATAAGCAACTGTTATATAATGCGTGCCCATCGTGGTCCAATTTACAGTTATGGCATTGGTATTGACTCCGGAAACGATTGTGCCTCCCGATGAAAGAGTCCACTCATAATTGGTCATGCCTGCCTCACTGCTGTAGTTTACGGTACTGCCTGCACACACAGTTGCCAATCCTGTAATGGTGGGTGTCGGAGTGGGTAAAACGGTTACACTCTTCGAAGTCGGAATCCCCGCTCTGCAGCCCGTAACATTGGTGTAATTTACCGTGATCGCCTGAGAACCGGATGATTGCCATGTCACCGTAATAACGTTTGATCCGCTTCCACCGGTGATCGTTCCACCTGATGAAATGGTCCAGGTATAGTTAGTCATGCCAGATTCCGTAAAGTAGGCAATCCCACTGCTGCCCGGACAAATCGAGGCTGTTCCTGTGATAGTTGGAATCGGCGAAACACCTACCTGAACACTCATTTGGGTAGGAGATCCCGGTGTACAGCCAATCAGATCGGTATAAATTACACTGATGGTGCCGCTTCCGGGGGTATACCAGGTTACCGAAACAGAATTTGTGTTCGATGCGCCAATAATAGTTCCTCCTGAAGAAACAGTCCACAGGTAATTGGTCATGCCGCTTTCAGTCGTATATACAAACGTATTACCGGCACAGGCTATATTCGAACCGGAAATCACAGGCGTGGTTGGAGCCAATACCGTAACTGTCTTATTGCCAGGAGTCAAAGCAGTGCAACCGCTTACATTGGTATAATTAACCGACACCGTTTGAGCTCCCAGGGTGTTCCAGGTTATCGTTACCGCATTGGTGTTCCCCGCCCCGGAAATGGTTCCTCCGGTTACTGTCCAGGTATAGCCCGTCATCCCCGATTCCGTCGTGAATGTGCTCCCCGCCGAATTGCTGCATGCTACCGCCGGACCTGTGATGGTTGGCACAGGCAACACATTGACCGTAACATTCTTAACTGTTGCAGATGCTGCTGTGCATGAAGTCAAATTACTGTAATTGACAGATACTGTCTGGGCCCCGGCTGTTGACCAGGTGATGGTGACAGTATTGCTCGTTGATGTACCGCCTGCGGTGATCGTTCCTCCCGGGGAAACAGTCCAGGCATAATTGCTCATGCCCGCTTCTGTCGTGTATACATTCCCTGTCGAGTTAACACAGACACTCCCAACTCCCGTTAGCGTCGGTACCGGTAACGCATTTACCGTGACCGCCTGCGTGGCAGGAACGGAAGCAAGGCATCCCGATGAATTGGCATAATTCACTGAAACAGTCTTTGCCCCGGATGTGGTCCAGGTGATGGTAACACTATTAATCGTTGATGTACCGCCTGCTGTGATCGTTCCTCCTGGGGAAACAGTCCAGGCATAACTGCTCATGCCTGCCTCTGTTGTATATACATTATTTGTTGAACCAAGGCAAACAGCGGCAGGGCCACTCAGCGTCGGGACAGGCTGTGAATTAACCCCAACTGCATAACTTGCCGGAGTTGTGGCCTGACAGCCCGATATACTGGTATAATTGACCCCGATTGTCTGAGCCCCAGTTGTATTCCAGGCAACCAGAATCGTACTTGCACTCGTCGATGGGTTGGTAAGAATGGTCCCCCCTGAGGAGATGGTCCAGCTATAGCCGGTCATCCCGGTGAGGGTGCTGTAACTGTTGTTCGTCGTCCCGGCACAAGCAACCGACGGACCGGTGATGGTTGGAGTTGCCGGTCTTGCATTGATGGTAACATTATTTTGTGTTGGGCTCAAAGCAGCGCATCCATGTGTATCTGTGTAACTAACAGATACCCATTGCAGTCCTGCGGTGCTCCAGTTCGCTGTAATATTATTGGTGCCGGTCCCTGCCGTAATCGTACCTCCGGCTGAAACACTCCAAACATAATTGGTCATCCCTGATGCTGTAGAGAAGGCAGCATCGGCACCTGTACAGGCAAATGGCGGTGCCGAAATTACAGGAACAGGGGGGGCGTAAACCGTAACCGTTTTATTGGCTGAAGCTGAACAGTTACTCGTATTCGTGTAACTTACTGATACCAGCTTGCTTCCTGACTGGGTCCATTTTACCGAAATGTCGTTGGTCCCCTGTCCCGACAGGATGACTCCTCCAGTCCCTACAGTCCAGGAATACAATGCCATTCCTGATTCTGTAACGTAGCTGAGTGTACCATTCAAACATGTAGTATCTGTTCCGGTGATGGTTGGGGTAGGTGATAAATTAACAAGTACATTTTTCACCGTTGGAACCAACGCTGCACAACCATAGCTGTTGATATAACTGACACTTACTGTCTTTGATCCTGTCGTGCTCCATATTACAGAAATAGAATTTGTTCCGGATCCGGAAACAATCGTCCCTCCTGAGGAGACAACCCATTGATAATTCGTCATTCCCGATTCAGTTGTATAAGAAACAGGAATTCCAGTACATGCGGTAGCTGCAGAAGTAATGATTGGGGTGGGGGTTGGGAAAACAGTAATTGATTTAGAAGTGGGAGTTAAAGCATTGCATCCGGAAGCATTAAAATAATTTAATGTAATCGTCTGGGATCCAGAAGTATTCCATGTCACAGTAATAGCATTTGTTCCCCATCCATCTGTTATTGTTCCTCCTGATGAAATGGTCCATGTATAACCACTCATCCCAGACTCAGTAAAGTAGACAATCCCGCTGCTATTTGGGCAAATCGATGTAGTTCCTGTAATAGTTGGCGCCGGCCTGTCATTTTTTGTAACAGACAGACTTGCTGTTCCTGTCGGGGATCCACCAGCAGCATTGACAGCAACAAGCCCCGCACCAGGCGTCGCACTCCAGGTAACATAAATTGAGTTGGAGCCCTGGCCACTGGTCATTGCACCTCCAGTGACTGTCCAGGTATAGGTTGCTGTTCCTGCCGTAGCCGAATAGTTCACTCCAGTGCTGCTAATACAAACATCAGTCGGACCAGTAATTGATACCTGAGCTTGCACAAAAAGCCCAATGATCAAAAAGAAAAAAATCACGCCAGCGTGCTTTATAGGAGCCCGATCTATAATTATTCCTGAAAATGTGTTCATGTTAATGTTGTTTCCAATGGATTATCGAAACGCTTCCTCTCAATCTGAATAAATAAAAATTGCAGCTCCTTATCGTCATGGTTAAAACACATCCTGCCGCAACAACAAACAAAGACCTGCTAACGATGGCTAAGATAAGAAAAAAGTACAGCTTAGGTTCAGGAGATGGCTACGTGTTGTCAATACTTTTTTAACATTTTTACTCTTTCCAGAGCGTCATAAAATGAAAAAATTGAGGTTCACCTCTGATTTCCAGCGTATTACTCCTTAAAGGTTACTGCAACGTCCTGACCGCCCGCAAGAAGGAGCCGCGTACCAGAACATTGATAGTCAATGAATTGGTCTAAATTCGATTATCTGTTTACCATCACGTTTCTCACCACATTGCTGTCGGCAGTACGCAAAATGATTGTATAGACACCGCTTGGGAGCGTGCGCAGATCGACCTGCTCAACCCTGTTTCTGCTTAGGGCCATTGTTTTTGCACCGTAAACTCTCACACCCAGACTGTTATATATTTCAAGTTTGCAGGATAACTCCTGATCACTGCTGAATGAGATGTTGAAAAGTCCGTCGTTTGGAACAGGATAGATATCAAAGGTTGGGGGATTTTTATCGTTCACTCCCACCCCTCCGGTTAAAAATGTGAGACCGGCTCCGTTTGATGTTCCTGCTGCACTTGTTGCCCTGATCCGGTAATGATACAAGGTGTTGGGCGTGAGGCCTGAGAGATCTGCAGAAACCGATGTAGTTGAAGTCCCTGTAACCGTGGGAGGATTCCCGGGCACTGTTTGACCGTAGAAAACAGAGGTGCCATAGTCAAAGATCACATCAGCGGAAAAGTTATTTGCATTGACCGTGCCATTGATGACGGCCGTACTGGAGGTGAAATCTGATGCAGGTAGCGTCACTACGGTAGGCGCCACACCACTCTGGTTGGTGAGTGTGATGAGAATGGAACCCGAAACCGTGGTGTCCTGCACGGATGTGGCAACCCCATAAACAGTACCATTTGAAATTCCGGTCACAAGCCCGTTGGCGTCAATACTTGCGCCCCCTGTTCCCTGGACGATGCTCCATGTAACGGCCTGATTGGCCGTTGAAGGATATACGGTGGCAACAAGCTGCAGTGTTCCCTGGTCTGTGGTTATCTGGGCAGGGACACCTCCCTGGGTGGCTACGGCCACGCCCGTGAGCCCGCCTATTGAAATCCCCTGCGCATATCCATTGTAATTACTCCCTCTTTTCTCGGTCCATGTACCGGCACACTTGTTCGGACCCACCGGGGTAAACCCGTAACGCATTTTACCGTTTCCGCCCGTCGCTGTGGTTGAACTTATCTCTACCTGGTTGCCCGGCCACACGAAATTCCCGGTTTCATCAAGCCTTGTGGCATAAATTTTATAATTGGAGGTATAATACATGAACATGGGTGCGTCATTGACAAGGGCAAGAGCCCCGGCCTGTGTGTACATGTTGCTTCCGATCGGATAAACCACTTTGGCTGTGTTGGTAAACTGCCTGGCGCCCGTTGTTTTCAGGAATTTCTGAATGTAGATCCCGTATACGGTCTGATTCGGGTCACTGAAGGTACATACCGACCAAACATAGTTTGAACCAGGTGTAATATTGATGTTTGTGGTCATCTGGTAACTGTTGTTTGTACCGGTGGAGGTATTGAAATTCGAACCATTCATCCCCCAGGGTATGGTTCCGTCGGGGTTGATCCTCTGCAGGTAGGAGTTAAATCGGTTGCCGGTGGAGCTGTAATAGCCATAGTATGTGGTGTCGCCCTCCGCTGCAAGGGAATAATACCTGTAGGCAGCGGTGGTCTCGTTACAGATCTGCACGGGTGCATACAGCGCGGTTCCTGAATTATCGAACGCCTGGGCATAAAGGGATGTGTATACCCCGGATGCTGATTTCTGGAAAACTATGGAGAATTTTCCACCTGAAATTCCGATGAGCTGCCCGCGGGTGGTCCTTGTTGAACCAACCAGGACCGAAATCGGGGTTGTCCATGCCAGCGTTCCGCCGGTGGTGATCTTCTGAAGCTTAAGGGTGTTGCTGTTGGTCTCATTCCAGGCAATAATACATTCCCCGGTGCTTAAACTGGCCGGATAGGGCGCAAGGCCACCGCCCAGGACGAGGCCATCGGCCCCCCACAGCATGGCGCCGGTCTGTGAGACCTTATAGGTTACCGCCTGCATGTTTCCTGCCTCCCTTTCATCCTGCATCCCAATGATCAGGTTGTTTGAGGCGTCTAAACATATGTTGAATACATAGGTGGCTGAACCTGAAGTATGACTGTTGACAAGCACTCCATCGTTTCCAAGGAGTTTATAGCCATCGGCATCGATCAGCTGGGCCATCATGTTATAATTACTTCCAACCTGGGCATAAAAAGCAATCCAGGTTTTGCCATCGGTTGTGGCGGCCTGCTGCATATCTGCAACAGTAAGACTGGAAATCTGGATGTTAACAGCGGTGTTGGGGTTCCATTGGGCATGGATTGTTCCAGGTAAAAAGCTGAGAACAAAGAAGATGACGACTGTTGAAAAAACCCTGGAAATGACCGGGCTCACTTGTTTTGGTAACATTGTTTTCATGATGTGGTCTGTTATTATTTGGTTATTACAAGAAAGTAATTTTCTCCCTTGCTGTACAAGAAGGCATTGGACAACAAAGCTAACAAATTGTTTAATGCTTTATACTGAATTACCCCTTTAAACACTAGAAAATTTAACTAAATTATTCAAGATGCCCACAGAGATAAATTACAACCAATTATGGTCATGAACAGTGAGAAAACAGCTGTTTGTGTTGATATTTTCAACATGTGTATATTTTATATACACTCTACTTAAATCACTGTGAAACAGCGCGGTGAATGCGTTGTAATTTAAACATGTTGAATTATTCAACACCCCCGAATGTATATTTCCTCAACACCTTATCGTTTATTAAACTGATTTTCTGTGTATTACATTCATAATTGTTGTTTGGCATTATTGTTGAGTATCATGTTTTGTTATTAAAATAAAAGCAGGAAATCATGAAAACCAGGATCTTTTTACTTATCGGAATTTTACTGTTAAGTGTCAGTATCGCAAGCAGTAACGAAGCAGTAACCGGAACTAACCCCTCACAGGATGGGTCGATACAGGTGTACACCACGCCGGATTTATTTAATCTGACGACGAAGTGGGCCATCGAATACGGGAAGTTAAATCCAGCAATGAACATTCAGGTCATTCAATCTGAGGATAAGGATTTGCCGGGTTTGCTGGGCAGTGATGCAGGGATCGGCTTTATCTCTGATGGATCGTTTGCGGCCTCTGACAAACAGGTGAACTGGAACATGGTGATTGGCCGCGATGTGATCGTGCCGGTTATGAATGCCGAAAATCCGCTGGCCGATGAAATAGGCCGGAAAGGTATTACGGCCGAAGGGTTGGCCAGGATCTTCGGAAAACCCGAAAATCAAAACTGGGGCATGATCCTTGGCAACGCACAAACAAGTCCTGTTCATGCATATATGCTAAATGATGCATCAGTTCAAGCAGGGGTCTCCGCTTTTCTGAACATCAGTCAGCTTAAGACGGCGGGAATTCAGGAAGCGGGTGGTGCAGAGATGGTTGCTGCAATTCAAAAAGACCCGAATGCCCTGGGCTTTTGCAAATTGGTTGACATAATCGATCCCAAAAACCTACGTCTGGCCGAGCATATCAAACTGGTGCCCATCGATAGAAACGGGAACGGGAAAATTGATTACATGGAAAATATTTATGCTGATCTGGAATCTTTCTCCCGTGGAGTATGGATCGGGAAATATCCCCATACTTTATCCGGACATATCTACGCTGTTTCTTCTGCCAGGCCATCCAATGAACAGGAGGTGGCCTTTCTGAGATGGGCGCTCACCGATGGGCAGCAGTTCCTCGGCCAATACGGGTTCAGCGATCTCGTATACAATGAAAGACAAACACAATTGGATAAGCTGACCAATTCTGCAGTTATTATCGAACCGAAAACTGACTCCTTTGCCATTGCGAAGATGGTCCTTCTGATTTTTCTTGCTCTGGCTGTGGTTGGCATCATTGTAAGCACCGTGGCACGTAACATCAGAAATAAAAGAGTGGCTGTTTCCAATACCCAGGCCGCCCTCTCCTCAGCCTTTGATGAAAATTCCGTAGTTGTTCCCAAGGGACTCTATTTTGACAAAACACATATCTGGGCCTTCATGGAAAAAGATGGCGCCGTGAAGGTTGGAATCGATGATTTCATGCAGCATATCACAGGTCCGCTGTCACGCGTGGGTTTAAAACCTGCCGGCGTGAAGATAAAAAAAGGTGATCCTTTGCTCACGATAATCCAGAATGGAAAACATCTGACGCTCTATTCCCCGGTTTCGGGCACCATCACCGCATCCAACCAGACCCTGATATCAAATTCATCCGCCATCAATTCTTCTCCTTACGCCGATGGTTGGATTTATTTGATTGAACCTGCAAACTGGATCAGGGAGATCCAGTTTTTATCCATGGCCGAACAATATAGAGCGTGGTTGAAGGATGAATTCACACGGTTGAAAGATTTTTTTGCGACGGTCATTATGATACAAACACCGCAATATGCACACATTGCACTTCAGGATGGCGGTGCGCTGAAGGATAGTATCCTGACTGATCTCGGACCTGAAGTATGGGAGGATTTTCAAACAAAATTCATTGATACCGCAAGATAATCATGCGTTCAACTCTCAAAGTTATAACACACTAAATTATTCCGTTATGGGCTTAAACCGAAGAGGCTTTTTCAAGCTGCTGGGTGTTACAGGAATAACACTTGCCGTCGGAAAGGATGCTGTTGCCGCACCCAGGGGCAAAAACAACGATGTGGAATTTTATGGGATCTTGTATGATGCGGCCCGCTGCAAGGGCTGCAGGGGCTGCGAATTTGACTGTGCCGACGCGCATGGGTTGCCGGAACCTTTACCCACAAAAGAAATTCAGGCAAATCGCAAGACCAGCGACACCTGCAACACCGTGATAAATTCCTACAAGACTTCCAAGGGGGAAGTTTTTAGCAAACGGCAATGCATGCATTGCAATGAACCCGCCTGTGTTGCGGCATGCCTTACACAGGCCATGCACAAGACCACGATGGGACCCGTGACCTGGGATGGCAACAAATGCATGGGATGCCGTTATTGCATGGTCTCATGCCCGTTCGACAGTCCGAAGTTTGAATATCACAGCGTAAATCCGAAAATTCAAAAATGCGACATGTGTTTTGAACGGCTTAAAACCGGCGAGCCTCCTGCCTGTGCCTATAACTGCCCCATGAAGCCCTGCTGTACGGGAAACGCAGGGATCTTCTCAATGAAGCCCACCGGAGAATTTCTGAAAAGCCTGATTTGTACATCGATCAAATCTATGGTGAACATGCCGCCGGCGGAACCGGATGGCTCTACCTCTCTCCTGTTCCCTTTGAAGAGCTGGGGATGAACAACAACCTGCAACAGGCATCCTATCCCGCCCTCACAACGGGATTCCTCTATGCCGTGCCCTCCATATTTGTTCTTGTGCCGGCGTTCCTGCTGGGAATTTACCAGTCCACAAAAAACAACCACCTTAACGAGGAGAACAAAGATGAGCAATAACAACCAAATAACTCTGGATCGTGATGGCAAGACCATCTGGCGTTTCCTGGTAAGCGAGTTGAAACCAAAAGGTAAATTCCTTACCCCTTTTAACATTATTTCCATCCCGATTATGCTTTTGGGGCTGATATTGATCGTGATCCGCTTTTGGAAAGGACTCGGCTCCATCACAAACCTGACGCAGGACATTCCCTGGGGTTTATGGATCGGTTTTGATGTGGTGACCGGTGTCGCCTTTGCCGGGGGCGCCTATGTCCTCACCTTTATGGTCTATATTTTGAACCAGCGAAAGTATCATTCCATCGTCAGGGTAACCGTATTAAACGGCTTCCTCGCCTATGTGTTTTATGCAGGGGCATTGCTTTTGGACCTGGGAAGGCCATGGAATGTCATCAACCCGATCATTGGAAATAGTTTTGGAACCAGTTCCGTTCTGTTCCTTGTGGCGTGGCATTTCCTGCTCTATATGATCGCCGAACTGATTGAATTTTCGCCGGCTGTGGCAGAGTGGCTGGGCGCAAAAAGAGCCCGGAAAATCCTTTCAAGCATGACCATCGCCGCCGTAATATTCGGCATTACCCTCTCTACCCTCCACCAGTCGGGGCTGGGTGCACTTTACCTCATGGCCAAGGACAAAATACACCCTTTGTGGTATTCCGAATTTATTCCGATCATGTTTTTTGTGTCGAGTATCTTCGCCGGACTTTCCATGGTCATCTTTGAAGGATCCATCAGCCACAAAGTATTCTCCAGCCAGATCAGTGAAAAAAATCACCATTCACAAAAAAACATCGTCATCGGATTATCAAAAATTTGTGCCGGGGCCATGTTTGCTTACTTTTTTCTTCAGATGCTGGTTTTTATTCACGGACAAAACTGGGATCTGCTCAACACCCCGATGGGCTACTGGTGGCTCCTCGAGATGCTGGGGTTTGTACTTTTGCCGATGATCCTCTTCTTTTACAGTTACCGGAGCCAAAACATCACGATGATCAAAGTTGCTTCCGTCATCACCATGCTTGGGATTATTTTGAACAGGCTGAATGTGACTGTCATCGGTTTCCGGTGGGATATGGCCATACGGTATGTTCCTACCTGGATGGAGCTGGTGGTTACCCTGGCCGTTATATTTACAGAGATATGGATATTCAGGTGGGTCATAACCCGTATGCCTGTTTTACGCGACTCCCCATCCTGGGCACATGATAATAAATAAATTAACCAGCACGCACCGGGAAAGGTGTTTGCATAAAAACAAAAAAAATGGACGGATTTAGCTATTCTGATATTTTCGCAACCAAAGGGTTGGAGTACCTGATCATCATTGCTTTTCTGGTTTTGCTGATCCCCTTCTGGATCATGTTGAACAAACAGGTAAAGATGACCAGGCAGCTTAAAAACGCACTGGGTATTCTATCTGCAAACATTTTAAGAATACCTCAGGGACTGTTCTATTCAAAAAATCACACCTGGATGCACCTGGAAAAATCGGGAGCCGCCAAGGTGGGGCTGGATGATCTGCTGCTGCATATCACCGGCGAGGTGAAGTTCAGCCACCTGAAAAACCCGGGTGATATGATCAATAAGGGAGATTTACTGACCGAAATCGATCAGAACGGGAAACTACTCGCCATCTTTTCGCCTGTTTCGGGAAAAATCGTTGAGACAAACCCGATTCTTCATGAACATCCCGGCACCCTGAACGAGGACCCCTATGGCAAGGGGTGGATTTATAAAATTAAACCCTCAAACTGGATTGCGGAGGCAAAATCCTGCTATCTGGCTGAAGAGGCAACCATCTGGTCGGAAAGGGAGCTGCTGCGGTTCAAAGATTTCCTGGCCGTGACCATGAAAAACAACTCCCCTGAAGCTTCCATGGTGATACTGCAGGATGGAGGCGAATTATGTGATCATTCGCTTTCAGCCTTGCCGGATGAGACCTGGAAGGACTTTCAGAAAGAATTTTTGAACCTTTACCGGTTGCCAACACCCGACAGATGATGACGAAACTTGATGAAAGTCATGATTGGGTTTTTGCCAAAGATTATTTTAAAACTGGTGTCAGCACACCAGTTTTTTTTTGTACTTTGCCATGAATAATAACCTGTTGGTTATGAAAGAGTAAAACAATATTCCAAACTTTGTGTTATGTTTTTCTTTACCAAACACACAAACAATACAGGAAACAGGATTTTTAAAAAGTATGTCAAATTCCGCTCCTCCATTTACGGAAGGGTTGTTTTTATAATCACTGTATTGTCTGTTTTTCTTTTTGTGTCATTCAGCATCATTTTCAGATCAGTCAATGAGGATTACCTGAACACCATGATTCGCCAGAGCGGAACCAATGTCGGTTCAATCGTTGAGGGCGCTTTATATTATTCGATGCTCGAAAACGACAAAAAATCACTGCAATACACCCTTGATGTCATCAATACCTTGCCTGGTATCGATGAAGTGAACATGTACGACAGCGAGGACAACCTCGTTTATTCGACCATTTCAATTGATACGAACAGCCACAGCGACCCCAACTGTCTCAAATGCCACACCAACATCAAATCAATGTTTCCTGCCAATGGCAAATCTTACAAAATCATCGATGTAAACAGTGATTGTGAGATGAACCAGAACGATAACCGCAGCAGGCATCTGCTGATCAAATCCCCCATTCTGAATGAAAAATCATGTTACACCAGCTCATGTCATGCCCACAAGGCAACCGACATCCTGCTGGGATCGCTTGTGATTAAGATTCCCCTGGAAAATCTGGATGCCGCAGTGACAAAATCGTCAACCGAGTTTTTCCTCCTTGCTATTTTTTCTACCTTACTTCTCGCGGGGGTTTTAATATTTTTCACCCGCCGAAAGATTAAGGATCCCTTGAACGCTTTGGTAAAAGTGAGTATTGCGGTTGCCAACGGGGATAAAAGTACCCGGGTTGAAATAAAACCCAATCAATTGGATGACATGCGGATGGTTTCCGAGGCCTTCAATGCCATGCTTGATAATTTGCAGACTGCCACCAATGAGCTGGAAAACTGGTCGCAGCAGCTTGAGTACAAGGTCCAGAAAAAATCGGAAGAACTTGGAGCGGCCCAAAATGAACTGATGCATGTAGAGCGTTTGGCGTCACTTGGAAAATTATCCTCCTCCGTTGCACATGAGATTAACAACCCCTTATCGGGCATTCTCATCTACACGAAGCTTTTGCATAAGCAGATGAGCAACCCCGAATTGTATACATCCAAACGGGATTCGATGCTCAAACATCTGAAACTGATTGAAAATGAAACAAAACGGTGCGGTGATATTGTAAAGGGGCTGCTCGATTTTTCAAGGAAGGATCAGGATGATTTTGAGCCAAAACATCTGCATGAAATTTTGCAGGAAACGTATGATTTAATGACCCATCCCATTAAAATTGCCAACATTAATTTTCTCATCGATTTGAATGCCCATTCCGATTTAATTTATTGCAGTCCGAACCAGATTAAACAGGCTTGTGTCGCCATGCTGGTAAATGCATCCGAAGCGGCGACTGAAAACGGAGAGATTACGATCAGGACCAAAAATCCCAATGAGGATACCGTCAACTTTGAAATAACAGATAACGGATTGGGAATTGCCCTTGAAGATATCCCCCATATTTTTGAGCCCTTCTTTTCCACAAAACAGGATGCCAGCGGCATTGGACTGGGATTGGCCATTGTACACGGGATTGTGCAAAACCACAAAGGGAAAATACAGGTAAAATCTGAACTGGGACATGGAACCATTTTATCTGTAACCATTCCATTGGTAAAAAATTAAAAGAGCATAGCTATGGCGAAGAAGATCTCGATACTGATTGTTGACGATGAAGAATCTGTCAGGGATTCGCTGTTAAACTGGTTCATTGAAGACGGATTTCGCGTGGAGTGCGCCGAAAACGCAAAGAAAGCGCTGACCATGCTTGAATCGGACCAGTTCGACATCATCCTTGCCGATATCAAAATGCCGGGAATGGATGGATTGGAAATGCTTAAACGGATTAAATCACTCAAAAGAGATTCAATTGTAATCATGATGACCGCGTTTGCTACGGTGGACACTGCAGTGAAAGCTTTGAAGGACGGCGCGTTTGATTATGTCACCAAACCCTTTGATCCCGACGATTTAACCCATTTGATCAGGAATGCCACGAAGCAAATTTCTTTGGCAGATGAAAATGAATCATTGAAGAAAAAGGTGATCTCACTGGAGAACGTAGAGGACCTGATCGGGAACAGTGAGGCGATGAAAAATGTGCTCAGGGAGGTTGAGAGCGTCGCACAAACCAACTCGTCGGTTATCATAACAGGCGAGAGCGGCACCGGCAAAGAGCTTGTTGCAAGGGCCATTCATTCCAACTCTCCGCGTAAATTTTTTCCGTTCGTCAGCGTCCATTGCGGCGCATTGACTGAGAGCCTGCTGGAGAGTGAATTGTTCGGCCATGAAAAAGGGGCCTTTACGGGAGCCATGTACAATCGCAAAGGCCGTTTTGAAATGGCCGACAGCGGGTCGATCTTCCTCGATGAAATTGCCACCATTTCGACTAAAATGCAGGTGGAGCTGCTGCGGGTGCTGGAATCGAAAACCTTTATCCGGGTAGGCGGGAACAAAGAGATCAGTTCCGACTTCAGGGTGATCTGCGCCACAAACAAGGATTTGAAAAGCATGGTCGAAAAGGGAACCTTCAGGGAGGATCTCTTTTACAGGCTGAATGTAGTGAACATTCACATTCCTCCATTGAGGGAGCGCATCGAGGATATTCCCCTGCTGGTCGATTATTTTATCAATAAATATTGCACCTCGATGAACAGAGCTCCTGTGGCCATTGATCAATCTGCGTTGAAGCGACTGCAGGAGTTCAACTTTCCGGGGAACATCCGTGAACTGGAAAACATGATTGAACGCGCCATTGTTGTCGGGAATGGCAAAAAAATAGGACTGAAAGACCTCCCCCTCGAAAAAACCATGGTGAACCCTGCAGCCGAAAGTCTCGATGATTTTGAAAAATCCTTCATTCAGCAAATCCTGGATAAGTACGGCTGGAACATCTCCCGGGCAGCCAAGGCCTTGAAGGTTGACAGGGTGACGCTGTATCACAAGATCAAAAAATACGATTTAAAACCTGCAGATCAATAAGAATGCCTGATGAATCTGCAAAACATCACCATGGTCTCCTTTGGATACTTCGAGAAAGATTTTCTTGAGAAGATCGCCGAGGCAGTGAAAAACGAATTTCGCTGCCCGGTTTCGATCAAAGAGGGCCACATCGATCTGAGCGAGTTTTATGATCCCGCCCGGCGACAATACAACGGGAACACCTTGCTGAAGCAGGTTGACTCGTTATCCTTTCCGGGTTCCGCAAAGACCCTGGGGTTATTCAATGTGGATCTTTTCATACCGATTCTTACCTTTATCTTCGGACAGGCCTTTTTAGGCGGGCAGACTGCCATTGCCTCGCTTCACCGGTTCAGCAATGAACATTATGGCATGATCAGCGATGACCGGTTTTTATTGGATCGTTCAAGGAAAGAGGTGATCCATGAGCTGGGTCATACCCTTGGATTAATTCACTGCCATACCCCCACCTGCGTCATGCGGTCAAGCACCTACGTGGAGGATATCGATCAAAAAGATCAGCATCTTTGCTCCAATTGCCGGGCCAACCTGGAACTGTAAAAGAAAAGTACTGATTATTGTGAAATCAGTACTTTTCTTAACATCACGCCCTCCTCACTGCGCAATACTACCGTATAGATTCCTACCGGGATGGGCCGCAGGTCAATCTGTTGTTTAAATTGGCCCTGCACCCTGATTTTCCTCTTTTCATAGATCATCTGTCCGATCTTGTTGAATATCTGCATATCAAATGTTTGTTCAACATGGGATGTGATTTCCGTCGAAAAATGTGACCATCGTAATCCTTTACAATTCCACCTCCGCCAAGCCCATGGACCTCGCCACCAGGCTGATCAATATGTACGATTGACCACCAAAATTCACCTTAATATTTGCGGTTGACCAGCAATATTCACCTTAATATTTGTGGTTGACCATAAATATTTGTACTTTTGTGCCGCTTATACCACCCATCATGGAAATCAATCGTTTGATTAAAACCCAATTGATTGCTGATTTGAGTAACCTTGGAAAAGTTGTTATGCTCTACGGACCACGGCAGGCAGGGAAAACAACATTGTCAAAGCAGGTTATTCAGGAGATGGACCTCAAAACGCTGATGGTCAATGCGGATCAGTCAAAATATCTCGAAGTTTTATCAAGCCGCGATCTGGGCAAGCTCCGCTCACTGGTGGCAGGTTATGAATTGTTGTTTATTGATGAGGGGCAGCGAATTCCTGAAATAGGCATCAACCTGAAAATTCTTCATGATGAATTGCCCGAATTAAAAATCCTGGTAACAGGTTCCTCTTCCTTCCTGCTTTCGGGCCGGGTGTCGGAATCGCTGGCCGGGCGGAAAAAAATTTATACCCTGTTGCCTGTGTCCATGCAGGAACTTGGAGGAATCTACAATGCTTTTGAACTGAATGATCAGCTTGAAGATCGGTTAATCTTCGGATCCTATCCCGAAGTTATCAATACCGTGAACCATTCTGCCAGAGAAGAATATCTTCACGACATATCGTCATCATTTATTTTTAAAGATATTCTGGAACTGGAGATGATTAAATACCCGCTAAAGATCAGGGATCTGTTAAGATTACTGGCATATCAGACAGGATCACAAGTTTCCATTCACGAACTTGGCAACAAACTGGGGTTGAATCGCGACACGGTAGAGCGGTATCTTTTTCTGCTTGAGCAATCGTTTGTGATTTTCAAACTGCCTGCGTTTAGTCATAACCCGCGCAAAGAGATCAGCAAGTCGCAGAAGTACTATTTTTACGATACGGGTATCCGCAATATCTTGATCGGCAACATGAAACCCCTTAGCGAACGAAACGACACCGGCGCTTTATGGGAAAATTTTATCATTGCTGAACGACGTAAATATTTACTTTACAATCAAAAAAATGCCAATGGCTATTTTTGGCGAACCTATGCCGGAACCGAAATTGATTATGTGGAGGAGCGAATGACCGATTTTTTTGCCTATGAAATCAAATCAGGCAGGTCGAAAAAAAGAATTCCTGTCAGTTGGAGTGAAGGATATGGTTCAAATTATCAAATTATCAACAGGGAAAATTACCTGGATTTTATTTTGTAAATTAATACCTCGCAGCAAGCTTGGAATGCAGTCACGCTGTTCTACTCCCGGTAATACCCGATCAGGTTGTTGGTTGAGCTGTCGTGACGGAGTTGTTTTTCTTTCTCTAACAATTCAGGAATGATCTTCATGGCCAGCACCTTCCCCAGCTCCACCCCCATCTGATCGAATGGATTGACGCCCCAGATCACGCCCTGGGTATATACCATCTGTTCGTACAGTGCGATCAGCTTACCCAGGTTTCCGGGGGTCAGTTTTTCCATGAAGAGGGTGGTCGACGGGCGGTTCCCTTCGAAAACCTTATGCGGAGCAAGGTTATCAGGAACCCCTTCGGCCTTCACCTCTTCGGCTGTTTTTCCGAAGGCCAGGGCCTCTCCCTGTGCGATCATGTTGGCCATCAGATAATCCTGGTGAAGCGGAAGCGGGTTCAGCGAGGTTTTAAACCCAATGAAATCACAGGGGATGAGGGAGGTGCCCTGGTGGATCAGCTGGTAAAACGAATGTTGCCCGTTGGTTCCGGGCTCTCCCCAGTAAACGGCTCCGGTGGCGTACCCGACCAACTCCCCATCGAGGGTGACATGCTTGCCGTTGCTTTCCATGGTGAGCTGTTGCAGGTAGGCCGGGAAACGTTTGAGATAATTATCATACGGCAGTACCGCCTGGGTTTGCGCCCCGAAGAAATCGATGTACCAGATCCCCAGCAGCCCCATGATCACCGGGATGTTCCTTTCAAATGGCGCTTTCCGGAAATGTTCATCCATCTGATGAAATCCGTCGAGCATTTCATAAAAATGGCCGGGACCGATGGCAATCATGGTCGACAACCCGATGGCCGAATCCATGGAATACCTTCCTCCTACCCAATCCCAGAAACCAAACATGTTGTGGGTATCGATACCGAAGTTACCAACCTCTTTTGCATTGGTCGAAACAGCCACAAAATGGCTGGCCACCGCTTTGGGATTCACCAGCTTGTCCAGCAGCCATTTCCGCGCTGTGCGGGCATTGGTCATGGTTTCGATGGTGGTGAAGGTCTTGGAGGAAACGATGAACAGGGTCTCCTCGGGCGACAAATCACGAACCGCCTCCGCGAAATCACTGCCATCGATGTTGGATACAAACCGGAAGGTGAGGTTCCGCCGGGCATAAAACTTTAGCGCCTCATAGGCCATCACCGGGCCCAGGTCGGATCCGCCAATGCCAATGTTCACAATGTTCCTGATGGGCTTGCCGGTATATCCCTTCCATTCTCCACTGCGGATATTCCCTGCAAACGAGGCCATGCGCTCAAGTACTGCATGCACCTCGGGAACCACGTTCACGCCGTCGACCAGGACAACCGATCCCCGGGGGGCCCGTAACGCAGTGTGGAGTACAGCCCTGTTCTCGGTCGTGTTGATCTTTTCGCCCGAGAACATCGCAGCGATCTTATCGGCCAGTCCGCGTTCCCGCGCAAGCTGGAACAACAGTTTCAAGGTTTTATCATTGATCCGGTGTTTCGAATAGTCAAAATAGATCCCCAGATCCTCCACGCGCAGCCGCGTTCCCCTGGTTTTATCCTCATTGAACAATGAGCGGATCGGCGTGTTTTTGATTTCCTGAAAATGGCTCTCCAGCGATTTCCAGCCACTGCTCTTGGTTAATTCGGTTGTCATAGGTGTGTTTTTTTTACCCTACGCCCTGCATGGGGCAAGGGGTTAACATATATGTAGTCATTTCTTCATGGCCGCTCCCTGTCAAGCAACCAGATCATTTCGCCGTTTTCGGGTTTCACGCGGGCGGCCGGCAGCCGGTCCCATCCTTCCAAACGATTGATGATCTGGGCTACCCTGGGAGCCTTGGCTTCACCCGGGGCAACCATGACGACCACCTTCGCGTGGTTGATGATCATCCCGGTGGCCGTAATTCTTTTTTGCCGGGTCTCCGGGTGTTCCGATGGTTCAAACAATGCATCGCTCTTGAATAAATCGATATTGACAGGAAAAATAGAGGCCGTATGACCATCTTCGCCCATGCCAAGCATCACCAGGTCAGCCTGTGGAAAACCCTGGTTCGGATGAACATGCCGCTTGAACAACTGGCTGTATCGTACAGCCTCTTCCACCGGATTGGCCTCTCCCCTGATCCTGAATATATTGGAGGAGGGTATCGGAACATGATCGAGCAGGTTCTCGCGGGCCATTTTATAGTTGCTCTCATCGTCATCGGGTCCCACACATCGCTCATCACCCCAGAAAATCTTCACCCTGTCCCAGTCTATCACATCCCTGAAGTTCGCTGCAATTTTCCTGAAAACCAGCTTTGGGGTGTTCCCGCCGGACAACATCCATATAAAAGACCTGTTTTCCGGTGTTCCTAAGATATTAAACACCAACAGCGAGGCGAAATATTCCGCCAGGTCATCAACTGAATCCAATAATTTAATTACACGCTTCCTGTTCACAATTCACAATATATTCCGTCGTCAGACAGGTTTTTACACGGATAACGCCAGGTAATCTCTTTATCTTGAATCAGGTCATCGGCTTCACGCGGTCCCCATGACCCTGCAGGATACCCATAGAGGGGCACCTCATGTTCGTTTTTCCAGGCCTCAATCACAGGCATCAGAAACTTCCAGGCCACAAGCACCTCTTCGGTTCGGGGAAAAAGGGTTGCATCTCCTTTGATCGAATCATAAATGAGCCGTTCGTAAGCCGATGGGATGCGCTGATTTGACAAATCGCTGTAATGAAAATCCATGTTTACATTCTGCACCTCAAACCCTGCTCCCGGGGTCTTCATTCCGAATTTCAATAAAATCCCCTCATCAGGCTGAATTCGTATGACCAGTTGATTTCCTGCCTGATGGAGCCTGTTTCCCGAGAAGAGAAAATGGGGGGTCGGTTTGAAATGGATCACCACCTCTGTAACACGGGTAGGCAGCCTTTTCCCGGTACGAATATAAAATGGCACCCCGCCCCAGCGCCAGTTGTCAATGTAAAACTTGAGGGCGGCAAACGTTTCGGTCAGGGAACCGGCTCCAACCCCCTCCTCCTCGCGGTAACCCGGAATGGCTTTTCCTTTGATGGATGATGACACGTATTGCCCGCGGATGGCGACCTGTGCAACCTCTTCCCTGCTGATGGGCCGGAGAGACTGCAATACCTTCAGGATTTCGTTTCGAATGGCCGCAGGCTCCAATGAGGAGGGTGGTTCCATGGCTGTGAGTGCTGCCACCTGTAACAGATGGTTCTGCAGCATGTCGCGCAGCGCCCCCGAACTGTCGTAGTAACCCCCGCGCTTCTCCACGCCGAGACTCTCGGCCGAGGTTATTTCGATATGATGGATATAATTCCGGTTCCACAGGGGTTCGAACATCCCGTTTGAAAACCTTGTCACCAGAAGATTCTGAACAGTCTCTTTCCCGATATAGTGATCAATTCTGAAGAGCTGCTCCTCATGCCAGTCGGTAAGCAGGGTGTTTTTGAGCTTTAAGGCCGATTCCAGATCGTACCCGAATGGTTTTTCAATGATCAGCCTCTTCCAGCCATTTTCCTGCTTATGGAGGCCAACAGCCGCCAGGTGACGGGGAATTATGCCATAGAGGCTCGGTGGCGTCGAAAGATAAAAAACCATGTTCCCGCCAATCTGCAACTGATCAATGGCTTGCTTAAGGGCAACATAGGTCGAAACATCATCAAACTGAATCGGTGTATAATAGAGCCGTTGGATGAATGCATCTATTTCGGAAGCATCATCGATTTCTTTAAATTCAAGGATGGCCGATTTCATCGCCTCCCTAAACCCTTCAGTTGAAATGGCTGAGCGGGATACCCCCAGCAGGGCAAAATTTGGGGGCAACAGCTTCTGAACAAAGAGGGAATACAACGCCGGAACCAGCTTCCGCTTGGTCAGGTCGCCGGACGCCCCAAAAATCACATAAATAATACCCTCTTCATTGGTCATTGGTCATTGGTCATTGGTCATTCGTCTTTATCGCATGTCCTCCAAACTGATTCCGCAACGCCGCCAGCATTTTCATGGCATACGACTCCTCCTGTCGTGACTGGAATCGCGTGAAAAGAGAGGCCGTAATAACATGGGCAGGTACATCAAAATCGATGGCCGTTTGCACGGTCCAGCGTCCTTCGCCGCTATCCTGCACATAACCCTTCAACTGTTCAAGCTTCGGATCCTTCGTAAGGGCAGCAACAGCCAGCTCCAGCAGCCATGAACGAACCACGCTGCCGTATTGCCAGGCGTCGGCAATTTTGGCCAGGTCGAGGTCATAAGGCGCCTTCTCAAGGATTTCGAAACCTTCGGCATAGGCCTGCATCATGCCATATTCAATTCCATTGTGAACCATCTTCACCATGTGCCCGGTCCCTGAAGCTCCGCAATAGACCGATCCATGTTCGGGCGCCAGAGATTTGAACAGTGGCGCAGCATATTCCGCAGCCTCCCTGTTGCCGCCATACATGAGGCAATAGCCGTTCTGGAGTCCCCACACGCCGCCGCTGGTGCCACAATCGAGGTAATGAACGCCATGCGATTCTGCCCTTTGGGCACGCACCTGCGTATCCCTCCAGTAGGAGTTCCCTCCATCGATGATGATATCCTCTTTATTTAACAGCGTTAAAAGCAGGTCAAGGTTGTCATCCACCGGTTTGCCGGCCGGCACCATGAGCCACACCACCTTGCGCCCCGGAAGTTTTTCGGTCAACTCCTTTACCGAAGCCGATGCGATGGCTCCCTTTTTGGCGATCTCCGCTACCGTGGCAGCCGTCCTGTTCCACACCACCATTTCATGACCATCATTTAGCAGTCGCTGGACCATATTGAAGCCCATTTTTCCAAGTCCGATGAAGCCTATTTTCATTTGAGATCTCTTTTGATTTACAGAGATACAAAGTTAGACTTTTTCAAATGTTTCCCGGGCAAAGAAAATTAAAGAAAAAACGGCCATCCTGATCTTTATTTTCTATAGATTTGCCATACATGAACCCCATTCAACTTAAAATCCATGCCATGAAAAGAAAACTTATGTTCACGCTGTCAATCTCCTTGCTGCTTTTCGGTCTGGTCAACTGTAAAAAAACCAACGAAATCACCTGCAATCTCAGCGCTTCTTCCACCCAGCCCCCGGTAGAGATGGACATCCTCTATACGGCATCGCAAACAGGGGATGGCACCATCTCCTCATTGAGCTATGTAACAATTTCAGGAACGGTGACTGTGCAGAATCCCACCCTGCCGTGGTCCGTCACTGTACCTGTGCTTACCACCACCAAGGTAGCCATTTCGGCCAGCGGCAATGTAAAGAACGGCAGCCTCAAAATTACCTATGACGGCAGCACCGGCAGCGCAACCATTCGTGGGAGTGATTTTTGTGAGCAGCAGACCAATTAAGGGGATCAGGCCGGATGACAAAATTATATATACCTTTTTTAGCCATAATAATAGCGTTCTCTCTGGCCAATGGATCATGCAAGTTTAAGGGAAACAAGCACCCCGTCAAAATCCCTGACGATCTGCGCGGCGCTTTTAACCAGCAGAGCAATATGCCGTTCGATAGCAACCTGGTCTATTCATTTTACCGGTCCTATCCGGAACTGAATACCTACCAGGGGGAGGTTTTGGAGGTTTACCGCCAGCACAAGTACACCCATATCTGGTTTGATGCCCACGGGGTGGTGGAATTCGGTCATACCCTTTTCAGTAAGTCAAAAGAGATGATAACGGAGGGCATCTCTTCGAAGTTCCCTTACCAGGAAAAGATGGATGGTGTTTTCGAAAATTACAGGGAAAATACCCTCTCCCCGACGGAGACCGAGTTGATGCTGACCAATCTTTATCTGTTCTATACTGAAAAAGTTTATAAAGGTCTCGCCGATACCACCACCACAACCATGGGCTGGCTGCTGCCCCGCAAGCAGATCTCCTACAGCACCCTGCTGGATTCGCTTATGTCAGATCCTGATTTGCTCACCCGCGACGACAGTGCATTGTTCGTTCAATATTACAAACTGCGGGATGTTTTGAAGCGTTACAGGGAAATTGAGAAAAAGGGTGGCTGGAACATCATTGACATCGACCCGAAGGTTAAGGCTTATAAGCCTGGTGATACGGCTAAAGCAATACGGCAGATCAGAGAACGCCTGTTCCTTAGCGGCGATCTGAAAGAGAACAACAAAAGCAACGCATACGACCTGGAGCTGGTTGAAGCAGTAAAAAAGTATCAGCGGCGTAACGGTAAAAACCAGGATGAAAAAATATTGCAGCTCCATATTCAGGAGATGAATGCCCCCATTGGGGACCTCATCAAAAAAATCGTGGTAAACATGGAACGGTGCCGGTGGATTTCACCCGAATTTGCCAGGGCGAAAGCCTATATCGTAGTCAACATTCCCTCCTTTAAACTGAACCTGATCCGCAACGGAAAAAGCGAGCTCGAATCCCCTGTGATTGTAGGAAAGTATGTGACCAAGACGGTTATTTTCAGTGGGATGCTGAGCTATATTGTATTCAGTCCTTATTGGAATTTGCCGCAGAGTATCATCAACAAAGAGGTGAAGCCGGGGATGGCAAAGAATAAGAATTATCTCGAAGCGCACAACATGGAATGGAACAATGGCCAGGTGCGCCAGAAACCGGGCCAGAACAACTCCCTGGGACTCGTCAAATTCATTTTTCCGAACTCCAATGACATCTATATGCACGATACGCCTGTCAAAAGCCTGTTTGCAAGGGAAAGCAGGGCCTTCAGCCATGGCTGTATCCGGGTCGGGAAGCCGCGTGACCTGGCCATCGCCCTCCTGGAGGACGACCCCAACTGGACCCCGCAAAAAATAGATGCAGCCATGCATGCCGGGAAGGAAAACACCTATGTTTTAAAGAATAAAATACCGGTCTATATTGGCTACTTAACCGCCTGGGTGAATCAGCAGGGCGAGATCAACTTTTACGATGATATCTATGAAAATGATGAACGGCTTGCCCGGCTGCTCATCGGGGACTAAATGATCAGGTAGCAGGCAAAGACTTTTGTTTTTAAAGATTTGCTTATCTTTGCAATTATGGTGAAGTTTTATTTGTTTTTCATGCTTCTTTTTGTTCCATTCATGAACAAGGCGGGATCCGACAACCCGGTTCCGGCCAGGGAAGAGCAGCGTGACCTTTACGCGATGCTGAACTTATCGGAGAAGGGGCTTTCCAGTGATGTGTTTCAACTCGCCCTGAAGGGCCAAAGGAAACTTGAGACGGATGGGAAACTCCGCAATTCCGGAATCCTCACCATTGTCGATTTTTCACAGTCAAGTAAAAACAAGCGGCTTTATGTGATCGACCTGCTGCACAAAGCCATTTTATTCAACACCTATGTAGCCCACGGAAGAAATACCGGCGATGAATATGCCACCCATTTCTCCAATGTTTCAGGCTCCAATAAAAGCAGTCTTGGTTTTTATATCACCAAAGAGGAGATATTGGGTTCCAGCGTAGGATTATCGCTGGTACTGGATGGCGTTGAACGGGGATACAATGACAATGCATTGAAACGGGAGATCATCATGCATGGAGCGGACTATGCCACCGAAAATTTCATCAGGAAAACCGGCCGGCTCGGCAGAAGTTTCGGCTGCCCCTCCCTGCCTCCTGATCTGATTAAACCTGTTGTTGATATCATCAAGGAGGGCACCTGTTTATTTATCTATCAGCAGGATGCCTATTACATAAGCCACTCGGATCTTCTGAATACCAATTAAATTTCCAACATGATAAAACTACACGGATATGCCGAATGAAACCCCAGCCGATCCATTTATGCCTGTTTCCAGTGAAGGAAAGAAGATTCAGTCAGATCTGACTCCCGATGTCTCTTCACCGGAAATGGACACCTTTGATCGCAAACGGACAGAAGATGAGCTCAGGAAGCTTTCACAGGCTGTCGAACAAAGCCCGGTCAGCATTGTAGTTACCAACCTTGAAGGAAACATTGAATACGCCAATCCAAAAGCATGTGAAACGACCGGATACTCCCTTGAAGAGCTGGTTGGTCAAAATCCCAGGGTCCTGAAATCAGGAGAGACCATTGCCAACGAATATGCATTGCTCTGGTCAGCGATAACCTCCGGGCAACAATGGAAAGGGATATTCCACAATAAAAGGAAAAATGGGGAGCTGTACTGGGAATCCTCAACCATTGGCCCGATCAGGGATTCATTGGGGAACATCACACATTATCTTGCTGTTAAGGAAGATATCACCGACCTCAGGCGCGCGCAGGAGGAGATCATTCAAAAAAACGAAGATCTTACTAAGCTGAATGCCGAAAAAGATAAATTTTTCTCCATCATTGCCCATGACCTGAGGAGTCCGTTTAATTCGTTCCTTAACCTATCGAAAATGATGTCGGAAGAGTTGGAGGATATGAGCCAGAGTGAGATTCAAATTATCGCAACAACCATGAGCAAATCTGCCATAAAGCTGTTCGACTTGCTCGAGAACCTGCTTGAATGGTCGCGCATGCAAAGAGGATTGATCAATTTCGAACCTTCAGCCATGGAGCTGAAAGTAAAAATTGAGAAATCCATTCATGCGCTGATTGACTTAGCCCATGCAAAACAGATCACCATCCATGTTGATATCCCGGAGGAACTTAAAATTCATGCCGATGAAATGATGCTGGAATCAACCATGCGCAACCTGGTGTCAAACGCCATTAAATTCACTCCAAAGGGAGGCCGGGTGACTGTTAAGGCGTGGCTTGCGGACAATCAATCGGTTATGGTCACAGTAACAGACACGGGGATCGGGATGAGCCGGCAAATTCTTCAGAAGCTGTTCCGTATCGATGAGAATGCAAGCCGCAAAGGCACGGAGGGAGAATCAAGCAGCGGACTTGGACTGCTTCTCTGCAAAGACTTTATCGAAAAACATGGCGGCAGAATATGGGTAGAAAGCGAAGTAAATAAAGGAAGTACCTTTCATTTCACGTTGCCAGGCAGCGCAACCAACAGTAAATAAAATCTCATTAAAGGAAATTTATGACTAATTTTCTCCTGCCTTATAAATATAAATGGATCGGGATGGGACTGGTTATTCTTGGCATAACAGGGTTGATTTTCTATCTGTGGTTTGACTTCAGGCTGATCCTTCCGGTATTTGCTGTTTACGCCTCCTTTCTTGAAACCAGGATGTTCACGACCTTCCGGACCAATATTGCAGATGAGCTGATCATGTTATCCCTCCTTGCCGGGTTCCTCCTCCTGGTCTTTTCAAAAGAGAAAACCGAATGTGAAATCCTGGATCAGATCCGCTCCAGAGCATTTTTAAACGCGCTGCTGGCCAATGCCGGATTGCTTATTTTTTCTATCCTTTTCATTTATGGGAATGGATTCCTGACCATACTGCTGCTGAACCTCTTCTCCATCTTCATCTTTTACCTGATCTTTTTTTATGTTATGAAACGCAAGGAAATTAATTCACGGGTATGAACCAAAATAGATATACTTTGCTCATGATCGGATTTGGCTTTCTTATCGCCATACCTGTTCATGCTCAATTTGTTACGATTGCAAGGAAAATTAAGAGTATGCGAACCAGTCAGGCGGATGTCGCTTCAGTCATCCTGGAGGCCAAAACATTTCGCGTTTACAAGGCCGTTATCGACACCCTTGCCATTGACCCGAAGGTTAAAATCACCACCAGGAACGATGCCAAACGTTTTGTGGAATTCAACAATGCAACAGCCTCGATTTCACTGCAGGTTGACTCACTTGAGGCTGGTCTGTCGCAGATCACAGTTTCTGCAGTCCATTCTGCCAACGCTCCGAAACAGCCAACTGACATGGCCGTCGAAGCCATTGTTACGGTATGCCATAAAGCCGGTATAAAATGTACGCTTGACAAACCCTCGCCCTAACATCCAACAGTTGAACAATACTTTTTTCCATATGGAACTCAACCGTGAAATTGCAATTGCGCTGCTTCGGCAGCACGTAAAGAATGAAAAAATGATATTCCATTGCCTTGCTTCAGAAGCAGTATTAAAAGGGATTGCACGTAAACTGGGGCGGGATGAGGAAAAATGGGGTATGGCGGGACTGCTTCACGATCTGGATGTAGAGATAACAAACGCAGAACCCACGGTACATGGAACCCAGACCGAAATGCTGCTGAAAGATTTTAACGTTGATCCTGATATCCTTGATGCCATCCGCATGCATAACGAGTGTTCATCTGGAAAAGAGAGGAACAATGAATTCCAGTATGCCCTGGCAGCTGGTGAAACCATCACAGGTCTGATTTTCGCGACCACCTATGTTTATCCGGATAAAAAGCTTGCCAGCGTGAAACCAAAATCGGTGGTCAAACGGATGAAGGAAAAAATGTTCGCTGCCACGGTCAAAAGAGAGAATATCCTTGAATGCGAAAAGATCGGGATCCCTATCGATGAATTCGCGGCCATTTCCATTACCGCCATGATGCCCATTGCGGATCAGATTGGTTTATAAACTCTTTTTACCGTTTAGAAGTATACGTGTTGTTAATGCTCAAATCCTTGAAAAAAACCTTTGCATGAATAAACAAATTTTACTTTTTGCTGCCGGATGTTTTGCAGCCATGACCTCCTTCGCCCAGTTTACCTTTGTGGATATGTCGGACCTGCACATTTCGAACATCCCTTTCCAGAACAGCGACACCAACGCGCAATACTTCCGCAGCGCCATCAGGGAGTTTGCAGGCCTGAGCCCCAAACCCGCCTTTGTCGTGGTGAGCGGCGATGTTTCCAATGTGGGCAATGAGCCCCCCGACGGCATGTATCCCACCATAACCAGGTACCTTTTCCCGCCCACCCTCACCAACCCGGCCATTGGCGACTATTTTATCGATTCGGCCCGAACGATACCCATCTATTTCACCCCCGGCAACCACGAATACTGGGTTGCCCTTTCGATGCAACCTGTATCAAACGATACCCTGAAATATTATACGAAATATATCACGCCCGACAGGGATTATGCAATCACTACGGATATTGCCGTGATGGTGGTGCTGCGTTCGGGTCATGATGATTATCCTTCCGGTCAGCCCAACCCCGACGACATTGAGGGAAGCGGACTGGATGACGATCAGATCACCTACCTCAGAGCCATCCTGAGCCAGCACAGTACCAAAAGAAAAATCATTGTCTTCCATCATCCTGCGGTCAATGCCATCGGAACAAACTCCGACGGCACGCCCTTCACGGGCCATGTTTCCGATACGGCCGACAACTCCTTTGTCAACAACAGGACCCGCTTTCTGAATATCTGCGACTCAAACCATGTGGACCTGGTACTGAACGGCCATGAACATCAAAATGTGGTTGCAAACAGAAAGGGAGATACGATTGGGGAGAATTGGCCCTACGGCACCCGCTATGTTCAGACCGCAGCCGGATTTAACCGTTCATATCGCATTATCACCGTGGCTTCCGACTTTGTTTCGGTAAGCAAACCGAAACGAAGCACCAGCGCCCCTTTCGGGATGAATGAGTTACGCAATTCATTTCACCTCTCTGTTTTTCCCAATCCGGCCGAAGATGACCTTACCATTGAATGCAGCCAAAAAGCGGACCTGGAGCTGTTGAACATCCAGGGGCAAACCATCCGGACAATCCATAACGCCGGAATCAGGACAACCATGAAGCTGGGGAGATTAACAAGCGGGGTATACATAATAAAAGCAACGACTGACAAAGGAATCGCGATAACGAAATTTGTAAAACAATAAACTGAACCTGCCATGAAACCAGAGTCGCATGCTGTTTGAAGGCCTGTAATATGGGTAAAACACCGATAATCATACACGTGCTGAGGGCATTAATCGCATTGTTGCTGATGGTGATGCTCCTTTTCGGCGCGGCCATATTCCTGATCCAAAACAAATCAAAAAAGAACATTGTTGAGGCCACTCAGGTTCTGAATGAGAAAAACAAACCGCTTGAAATACTCGACCTGTGCATCCAGCAGATCTACAGCATTGACAATGATTTCAGGATGTATACGCTGTCATTCAGTAAAGTGTTATTCGACAAGTACAAGAACCGGCTAAAGGGGATGGACTCTCTTACCACGGCACTTCAGGCCAGTCTTTCTTCTGGTCCTGGTTATCAAAATTCGGTCTATTCCCTGCAATCTGGCAATAAAGAGAAGGAAGCCATGCAGGCAAGTTTCAGTAAACTGCGCCGGATGGCCGATTCCCTGTTAAACAACGCAAATTCGCTTCAATCAATCGCCGAAGGGGGTATCAAACCCGGCCTCACGGAGATCAAACAATACAATCCCGACCTCACCTTCATTCCCATCTCAACCGATACCATAAACCTTACCACGGAAGAGACAAAGAAGAAAAAGGGATTTTTCAGCAAGGTGAAGACCTTTTTTAAAGGTGAAACACAAACCACCAAGACAAAGAAACAGATCATTTCCAAATCGGGTGCACAAACAGCGAATAAAAGTACAGACCAACCGATTACGATGGTTGACGTTGGAAGGGAGGTCGCACGCCAAACCAACACCTATTATGAAAACAAGTTAAAGGAGCAGTTTCAACTCAATGAAGAGATCAAACAAAAGGAAAAAGCATTGATTGAACTTAACTCCAGTTTAATGAGCAACATCTCCGCCATTTTCAGGGAACTTAAGCGCGATAATCTGCTCCGCGACGAAAGAGTGCAAAACCTGGCCGTTGTAAACATCTTAAAATATTCGCGGATAGTTGAACTTTGTGTGTTGGGAAGTATTGGGCTGGCATTCCTGCTGACTTTTCTTATCGCATTGAATATCAGGAAAATTATCAAGTACCAGAAGGGGATCATTGCCGGGCGGACAAAAGCGGAGGATGAGGCTGCTGAAAAAAGCAAATTCCTGGCCTTCATGAGCCATGAACTGAGGACGCCCCTGACCTCCATAGTCGGATTCACCGAGCAGTTAAAGGAATCCAACCTTGACCCGGTCCAGCAAACATATCTTCAGGCCATGAGCGGATCATCGGATATTCTGCTGACCACGGTGAACGATATTCTTGACATGTCGAAACTGGACTCCGGGAAATTTCGGTTTGTCAAATTCTCATTCCCGGTACAGCCTGTCATTGCTCAGGTGCTGAACAGCCTCCAACCCATGGCTGAAAAAAAGGGAATGAAACTTGAACTTATTTCCAGGGTAACCGATAACCTCTGTTTTGTCGGTGACGAAATGCGGCTGAAACAGGTCATCATTAACCTGGTGAATAACGCGATTAAGTATTCTGACAAGGGGACTGTCACCGTAACAATTTTGGTAGAAAAGTCAAAAGGAAAGTCAAAACTACAGGTCGAGGTTGCCGATCAGGGAATCGGCATTGACGAGGATAGCCTGAAGGATGTATTCAATGAATTCTCGCAGGTACACGAGCAATCGTCAAAGAAGTGGATCATTGGCACCGGTCTTGGGCTTCCCATCTGTAAAAAGATCGTGGAACAGCAGGAAGGCAAAATATGGGTGACCAGTATAAAAGGCGAAGGCTCCACATTTTCTTTTTCCATCCCCTATCAAACCTTTGCCGGCAAGCCTGAAGAACCTGAACCGGCGGAGATCGTGTTCGATAACAATATTTTCGTTGGTAAAAACATCCTGGCTGCCGACGACACTGAAATTAACCTGGTCCTGCTCGATTCCATATTCAAAAAATGGGGTGTTGTACTTGACAAGGCCCGAAATGGGGCAGAGGCGCTTCAATTGTTTAAATTAAAGGAATATCATATTGTGATCAGCGATGTGTATATGCCGGAGATGGACGGAATTGAACTTACACGGCAAATCAGGAGTTCCGGTCGCCCTGCCAATAAAAATGTCCCGGTCATCATCCTGTCGGCAAACATGATCCAGGACGAGATTGAAAAATTCAAGCTGGCCGGCGTGAACGATTACCTCCCGAAACCTTTCATGGCAAAAGACCTCTACAAAATCGTAAGCAAGTACCTAAAACAAGCGGCCCTCTGATTTGAAAAGGAGAGATCAAAAATAATTGCGGAGAACGGAAATAATTCTGACATTTTACAGTCCCTTGACATCTATCAAATAGACCAACGTTGCCATGGCTGCAGCGCCCAATTGAAGTTCGCGTGGATTGATTTTATCATACGTATCATTGGCGCAGTGATGATAATCGAAATAGCGCTGGGGATCGGTCACCAGTCCGAACAAACTGGCCCCCTGTGATTTCAACTCACGGATATCGACGCCGCTTCCCCCTTTTTCGAAAAACCAGATGTTGTATGGCTTGAACAGGGGCATCCAGCTTCTGACCCTGGCCATGGCCTCATCACTGGCATCCATAGAGAAGCCCCAGGGCGTGTCGCTTCCACGGTCGGCTTCAATCGCGGCGATCTGTTTTTCACCTTGCTGTCTGGCGAATTCGGCATAGGCTTTTCCACCCCGCTGGGCGATCTCTTCATCCATAAAAGCAACGGCCCGGATGGTGTGTTTGGGTTTGATCCCCAGTTCATTGTATAACCTTAGGATTTCGATTGACTGAACAACCCCTGCCCCGTCGTCATGAGCCCCTTCGCTGTTATCCCAGCAGTCAAGATGGCCGCCAAATACAATCACCTCCTCAGGATGGTCGCTTCCCCTGATCTCGCCAACCACATTGGCGCTCATGGTTTCAGGGAGGTTGCGGCAGTTCATGATCATGTTCAGCTTCAGCGATGGATCTTCCTTCAGCCACGTAGCCAGAAGATCCGCGTCATTGGTGCTTACACACATGGCAGGGATCGCCTTCACTGTATCGGCATAATGTGTTACCCCGGTGTGCGGGAAATCGCTGTGGTTGGGGACCGGCGAGCGGACGATGACAGCAATTGCGCCATATCGCGCTGCCTGCACAGGGCCCCGGGAACGCTGGTCAACCGCTCCCCCATACGATTCAAACGGATTGATGCGCGACGCATCGGCAGCCCGGTTGAAAAAAACAATTTTTCCCTCAATGTTTGACCTGCCAATGCTTTGCAATTCAAGAAAATCATGAACCTCAATAACCTCCGCGTTTATCCCTTTATCTCCCGTCCCGATGGAGGTTCCCAGGGCACTGACGTTCAGATCCTTAGTCCCCCTTTTCTTCGAAATGATCTGTGCGATCTCCGTATCTCCTCTCTCCCAATGTTTAACCATCACCGGCTGAAGGTATACCGAATCAAGCTTCATACCCTCCATGAGTCGCTTGATGTATTGCACCGCTTTCTCCGCCTTCACCGTGCCGCCAATCCTTCCGCCCACCTGTTTGCAGAGCGGTTCCAGATTGCGGTACGCCACCGGATTGGTGAGGGACCGTGTATACAGATTTCTGATGATGGCTGAATCCTGGGCAGCAGTTGGCTTTATGCAAACAGAGATTACCAAAGTCAATGTAAAGTAGAGGGCGTTGCGCATATATAATGTTTTGAGCCGCGAAATTACCAATAAATAATTTGGTTGGCGGGCCAATGATTGCAGGCTTCATCGCAGCATATAATTTTTGGATGTCAGCACACAAATGGAAAGCCTGAAAATTATGATTATATTTGAAACTGATTAAAAATTTGAGCCCTATGAATAAAACAAAAATGCGCCGGGTCTTTCTGTTGGTGACAGCCATCCTGTTTTCCTTCTCCCAGGTTGGTTGTAAAAAAAGCAATGAAGCGCCTGTTCCGCCCGATACACGCGGAAAGTTGGAGGTATATGCACACCGGGGAGCCAGGAGCTATGCTCCGGAGAATACGATTCCCGGCTATGCTGCGGGGCTGGCCATAGGGACGCATTGGGTTGATATGGATATTGTGATGTCAAAGGAGGGGGAGGTGATTGTATCGCATGACATACGGCTGAATCCTGATATTGTAAGGGGGGCTGACGGGAAATTCATCACCGAACGGTTGCTGGCGAAAAACCTGTCGGTGGTTGAGTTACAGAAGTATGATGTAGGTCGCCTGGATACCACCAGGGCGTACAGTAAATTTTTCCCGGCCCAGCTGGGAATGGATGGCGTAAAGATGCCCACCCTGCGTGAGGTGATCCGCTATGTGAATGAAAAAACAAAAAAAAGGGTAGGCTTCCAGATCGAATTTAAGACCGATCCCGAACATAACGACTGGACATTTACACCGGCTGAGTTTGCCGTCGCACTTTATAGGATTTTGGTTGAAGAGGATATCGTCGGCATATGTGAGGTCCAGTCATTCGACTGGAGGTGCCTTTATGAGCTTCAAAAATTGGATAAACGTGTAAAGACGGCTTATCTGACCGAATGGGATAATGAACCAGGGACTCCCTACAGTTTTTTTGATCCCAATCCGGCCATTGCGGGATTATGGACAGGTGGCATATTTGTGAAGGATCACAAGAATTCAATTCCCCAGATGGTCAAAGACATGGGCGGAGCTTGCTGGGAGCCGGAAGATGTCGTGCTTACCAAGGCCACGCTGGACGAGGCGCATGCATTGGGACTGAAAGTTGTAGTCTGGACCTGGCCTGAACACAGCGGCACTGTATTTAATACCGAACTTGTATCGAAACTCATCGACTGGGGCGTAGATGGCATCATCACCGATGATCCGGGGATGCTGATCTCCATGCTGGCGGCCCGAAACTACCAGCTGCCCGTAAGATATTGATTGTTTCTCCCTCCTATTTATCAGCCTTTTGATCGGCGAAGCGTGATCACCTGTGCCTGCTTTTCCTGATTTGACGGTCATTACATGATATCTTAGTAATTTACTCAACATGTTGAGATAATTTACTTAACATATTGAGTAAGTGATTATCTTTGTAAGAAATCAGGTCATGTTCGAACGTCCATATTATCCGCTAATCAGCAAACGGATTGCTGGTGATCGATGAAATTCAGAAAATTCCGGATTGGAGCAACCAGGTTAAAACACATTGAAGTAATCTACATTCCATACTGGTCATACACTGAGATGCGGGATCCCTTTGGATTTACAGCAAGCGATTACATATGGTTTGGCGGATATCCGGGTCCTGCAGAAATGATCGATCTTGGCTGCGCCTGGTCCGGGCAGATCCTCTCTTTTAACAAGATCCTGGGGGCTTCCAGTCCAAAGTTCCAGGTATTCAACACGGCATTGATGTCTGCAACATCTCCAAACCGACACATAGAGATACGCTCACAGCCGGAAATCTATGGCCGGTGGGTCGAGTCGTCCATCGGGATCGAGGTGAAAAGTGGTCGCAACAAACCATCTTCGGGAATCCCGGAATTCTCCCGGAGATTCGGTCCGGCAAAAATTCTGCTGATTGGCAGGGGCGGAATTCCGATAGAGGAATTTTTAACTATCACGGTTTCAGATTTATTCAGTTAACAAAGCAGGACTGGCATGGTTGAAATAATCGGTAAAATCCTTTTGGGTCTGGGATTAATGTTCACAGGGGTACAGTTACTCTCCTCCGGACTTAAACAATTGAGCAGCAGACGGTTTCGCAAGGTTGCCACACGGGTTGTATCTTCCCGGGCAAAGGCGCTGCTTTTTGGCGTGGGATCGGGGGTGATCATGCAAAGCACCTCCGCTGCCCTGATGATCCTGGCCAGCCTGATCACGGCCGGGCTTATCAACGTTTCGCAGGCCATTGCCATCCTTACCGGGTTCAGTGTCGGGAATACCATCCTGCTGTTCTTTGTTACCATGCATCTTGAAGCAGCTGTGACCTTCATTGTCGGGGTGTGTGGAATAGCGCTCTATTTTTCAAAGAGTGACAAATACCGAAATGCCTTCCTGATCGGGATGGGTTTGGGGCTGATTTTTTTCGGGATTGAAATAATGACTGCCGGAGTAAAACCATTGAGGCAGGAGGCATGGTTTACCGGGGCCATGACCTTTAGTATCAGTTATCCCTTTCTTTCGATCTTCGCCGGAATGCTGCTGGGGTTCATCGCCCAGTCATCAACTGCAGTGGCACTCGTGGCCATTGGCTTGGCAAAGGCAAATATTCTGACAGGGCCGCAAACCTTTTTGTTCATGTATGGTGCCGCGATCGGATCCACCCTGTTTAAGGCGATGCTGGGGCATGGGTTCCGTGGTACCTCGCAGCAGCTTGTCCGGTTTGTAAACATGTTCAACATGTTCGGGGCGACCGTTTTTATCCTGCTTTACTATATTGAGGTGTATTTCCATGTTCCATTGGTGATGGCGCTGCTGCAGTACATCACGCCCAGCCTGGAACATCAGGCCTCCATTGTATTCCTTCTCTTCAATCTGACATCGGCCACTTTTTTCACGGCCATCAACAAACCGTTGACCTGTTGGCTTGAAAGGAGGTCTCCTCCATCGGAGGAAGAGGGCCTTGCGCAACCAAAATACCTCCTGGATTTCCAGCCCGAAGATCCTGAGTCGGGGCTGGAATTGATCCACCTGGAGCAAACCCGTGAGTTTGAACAGATCGCCGCATTATTTGCAAGTGCCAGAGAAAACCAGGAGGGGGCAGACCTTGCATCCCGTTACGAGGCCATTAACACCCTTTCACGGGCCATAGCAGATGCCAGCGAGATGGTTGCCGCCATGCCAATGCACCACCTGACGGCCAAAGATCATGCCTATTATCAGACCCGGCAGGCCCTGCTTGGTCAAATTGCCGAAAGTGTTACTGAGGGGGTAAAAACCATTGTAAATACCAGGAACAATAAGGTTCTTGAAAGACTGTCCATCTCCTGCATGGAATCCATCGACCTCCTCATTCAACTCGCCCTGGAAGCCCAGAAATCAAACATGGCCGAAGATATAGCCCTGTTCAAAAAACTCAGCTCCGGGAACAGCCCTTCGATGGAACGGGTCAGGAATGAGTACATTAACAGTGACGTGCTGGTAACGGCAAAGGACAAGGGGAGCATGTTGGATCTGACCATCATCACCGAAAAAATAATCTGGCTTCTCAATCGCCTGATAAGCCTCGTACCACCTGAAATCAAATGAGAAACAAGATGAAACCAACCACGGGCCGCAGGGTATCACGACTGAATTTTTTGACAGGTGAAGTTCCCCTGTTTTTCTTATTGATTTTATCTGTTTATTCCTGCAAAAAGGAGGAAGATCCTTTACCGGTTACCTATGGAATTGCCCAGTTTATTTATACCGCCGACCTGCATTACGGGGAATCCCGAACCTTCAGGGGTGCAAAGGTTGAGGCTAAGATGGTTAACGAGGCGCTTGTGCAACAAATCAATAAGTTGCCGGCCATGACCTATCCGGCTGATGGCGGAGTGCGTGCAGGAACCATGGTTGGCGCTTTTGATTATGTGATAATTGGCGGAGACATTACAACGCTGCAGGAGGTCGGACCTCCAAAAATCCAATCTGCAACTGCTTCCTGGGGGCAATTTGCGGCAGACTATCTGAATGGGATTACACTCACCAACCGGGACAATCAAAAAGCCGGCTTTTTGCTTGAATGCGGCAATCATGATGTTTCAAACGACATCGGGCACCCGAAACCCATTTACCCGCTTTCAGACGCCTCCGCCATGGTAAATATTTACAACCTCATGCTGAATCCTCCGGTGCCCCTGACAAATTCGACCTATAACTATTCGACGGATAAAATAAACTATTCTAAAAATGTGGCTGGCGTTCATTTAATGTTTGTGAATATGTGGCCCGATTCGGCCGAAAGAATCTGGATGGAAAAAGATCTGGCCAATATCTCCGTCACCACCCCGGTCATTATGTTCACCCACGACCAGCCCGATTGTGAAGCAAAACACTTTACCAATCCCAATGGCAATCATGATATTAATTCAACCGATAAATTTGAAAATCTGGTTGAAGAACGGTTCAAAGATGGCACCACCACCCAGGCTGAATCCACGATTGAACAAAGAAACCTGGTTGCCTTCCTGAAAGCGCATGCCAATATCAAGGCCTATTTCCATGGGAATGACAACTGGAATGAGTTTTATATATACAAGGGCCCGGACAACGACATTAACCTGAATGTGTATCGGGTCGATTCTCCCATCAAGGGAGTGATTACAGGAATTGAAGCACCGGACAAGATCGGCGATGAAACAAAACTTTCATTTCAGACCATTGTGATTGACGGAGATTCAAAAACACTTACGGTGCGTGAATGTTTGTGGAATACTTCAGGAGTAACATCCCCATTAATCTGGGGGACAAGTTCGACCATTTCATTAAATTGATCTCCCTGGTGGGGAGGTCCCGAATGTAAAAAAATTATTGACTTATGATCAAACACGTAAAAAGATTAAGCCGGGTTTTTATCATGTTCGCCATATTTTGTCAGGCATGGGCATTTCATGGCCAATCTCAAACCCATGACATGAATATATCCATTCATCTTCGTGGGGTATATGAAAGCAATATCAGCCTGTTGGCGCTTTCGAACAATAAGACCTTCAAACCCATTGCAGAGGCAAAGGGTATAAAAAACGGGGCGACAGCCAGACTTCAAATAACCATGGATAAACTGCCCGGTGAATTCGTATTACGCTTCGACTACAAAGAAAATGAATCAAGTACCCCCTACCCATCGGAGAAGTATATTTTTATCAATGATCAGGATCTGGAACTATGGGTCAGCCCGAAATACTGTAACAATGCCGACAGTACCCGGTTTCAGAAAGATGAAAGGGAAAATGCAGCATTTGTGCGGTTTTCGAAAGAAAATGGCAAGCAGAAAGAGAAACTCGGGCTGCTGCAGAATTTTCTGATGAACTATGATGACACCGAATCAACCTTTTATCAGCAGGGAATCGGGGAATACGAAAAGCGGAGACAAACATTCAACCAATGGCTTACAGATCAGACGCAACAGGATACATCCCTCTTTGTAAGCGCCCTCTACCCTTTTCAGTATGTGCCCCAAATTCCCTGGAAAGGCACTGAAACGGAGCGGATAAACAGCCTGATAAACCACTATTTTGACGGGATGGATTTTCAAAATCCCCTGCTGATCAAAACATCCGACCTGAACAAATGGATGGATGGTTATGTGAACCTCTATGGTCAGCTATCCACAACCGAAGCCCTGCGTGATTCCCTCTTCCCCGAAGCAGGAAGACGCGCCATTGAAAAAGCCAGGCGGGGTCATCCCCTGTTATATGGCTGGATG
>Ga0247839_1001037_pt1 | contig 48273 bp, 49 predicted proteins | sample LaCruzMarch2015__6_FD_192405 | JGI IMG/M metagenome (GOLD analysis project Ga0247839, IMG submission 192405) | Freshwater microbial communities from meromictic Lake La Cruz, Castile-La Mancha, Spain - LaCruzMarch2015_16m | ecosystem: Environmental > Aquatic > Freshwater > Lake | place: Spain... | reverse complement strand
GGCGACACGCCCGAAGGGCGTGTCGCCCCCATCTGGCAGCCACGAGGTTGACTCCTGAGACCAACTGACCAGGATACCCATCCGAGCGCGGCTGGAAAAAATTGCTCCCTACGGCCATCTTGGGCTAACCTAGGGGCGTCCGGCTGGCTCTTGGACGGGCCAAAACCGTTTTCACACGGCCTGGACCCGAAGCCGACGAAGTGCCTGGGCTCAACACTCGTGTTGCAGGAGGGCGGAGCTCGTCGGCGAGCGCCGTGTGCACCGCAACAGGCTTGCTTCTGACAGGTCTCGGCGGCGATGGCAGCTTGTCACCGCAGACCGTTTCCGTTCTCATTTTCGAGACGGGCCATGTGTGGCCGCCTTGAGCTTGGAGAAGGAGCCGCGCCAGATGAACGCTTCAATGCGCGTTCTGTCATCCTTCAGAGAAAAGCACGCATGCTCCGATGTGTGGACGCCCCGGTAGCCGGAAATCTCGCCGCGCATCCGCACATTGCCGAACGAATCTTTCACTACTCGCTTCAGCGCGGCGGATATTTCGAAGACAGAAAATTCTTGGACGTTGGTGGATGATTCGTCAGTCATGGTCAGCCATGGGAGGGCATCGCATTGCCTCGGTCAAGTTCCGCACGCGCCGGGCAATTGAACGATCCGCTCAATCGTTCAGCAACAAGAGTGTGGGATAATGGCGGGCATGGAAGATGACGGTCAAACCTATCTGCTGCCGCATCCGGCATTTGCGAGGGTGATCCTGACGCTTGCGGGCCTGTTCGCGATGTTCATCGCGCCCTTCGAGCTGTGGCGCGGTGTCTGGCCGCCAAATCTGCTGTCGCCATTTTTTGGCTTCATCATGCTGGGCGGCATTTCGGTCGGGGCGGCCTTTGTCTGGGCGGGCCTTGCCGCCCCGTCTGGCAGGCTGGTCTTTCACGATGGCCGCCTGGAAGTCCATCAGACCTTTCTCCGCGGAACGCGCAGCTGGGTCATAAAGGCAGCTGAGATCGAGGCGGTGGAAGTTGAGGAAAGCGTCAGCTCGGATGGGCCAAATGACTGGTACGCCGTAATCCGCGCCGCCGCCCGCGATCCGATCCGTTCCCGTCCACTCGGGCGGCGCGCGGCGGCTGAGGAACTGGCCGGGGTTTTCTGCAGCAAGCTGGGTCTGAAGCCGCCCGCGCCGTAGCCGAATAGGGCGTCTCCCGCTGCAATCGAATGATGTCTCTTGTGGGTCAACCTCGACCCTGTCGCGCTCACGTTGACGGTTAGCTATGCTACTCAGCAACGGTCGAAGCGTAAGCTGGAGATCGCACGATCTCGGGTCGACGCATGGTTGATGCGTGACCAGCCTGAGACCTGGCTCACGTACTGGTCGAGTGGCGAGGAGTTGTGGGCGGAAATGGAGCGTGACCGGCTGGCTGAGGGCCTACAACACGCGCTTGCTCCGCCGGGCTACGGCCCTCATGTGCGGCTCCCCGGGCATTTTGGGCAAGCCGTCTGAACGGGCATCTAATGCTTCGCCTGAGCGCAAACTACCCCCGTGCCGGTAGTGGGGAGGGGTGCTGCCCTCCCCCCCCGGGGGGAGACGGTCGCAGCCTCAGGGGGCTGGTCGTCGTCGACTCTCGACGGGGAGATCAGCAGTCCGTCTCCATGACAAGTGGCCAGCCTCCCGCTTCCTCCCTCGCCTTCGGCTCGGGCCGCGGCGGCGCCTCGCCCTGGCATGGACGCGTGCGACCGGTGGCAAGACCGCGCGGTGCCGATCTCCTATTCCCTGCCCGGCGACGCAGGCTCCCTCTCGTGTCAAACGACATTCACGCGGGCCAACGGAGGCCTCAGATCGAAGGCGCAGGAGTACGGCCACAATATGCACCGCACTTTTTGTTGCTCTGCTTCTGCGCCTCCGCTTTTTTGTGTTTGCGCAGAACGAGTGCAGCCTTTGCGAGGACTGCGATACCAGCAATAATGGCTCCGGCCGTGGCGCTACGTGTAACCCTCACGCCACCACTGTAGCCTGACACGTCAGCGGGACCCCTTTTGGAGCGATGATCGCGAACGACTGGGCCGTTGGCGCGGTGATCACGAACGACTGGTGCGTTGACGCGGTGGTCACGAGCGACACCCGAACGATCGCCCCGCGCTTCGGCGGACTGTATCGGTGCAAGCACTGCAATGACGGCTGCGACGGCGAAGGCGAGCTGCGCGGAGCGGATCGTAGAGAGGCGGGCCAAGGTAGTCTCCATCGGTTGTAGGTTCCTCGATGGATTGACGTTTACCCGTTGCCAGTGCCCGCCGCTGTTCCGTCTGGAACAACTTCTTTAAAGGCGAAAACCAGGGGTCCCTTTACGGGGGGCGGTTGGTTGGGAAGCTGCCCAACTGCATCGACCCGGGGCGTGGACCGGCGCCGATGCACGGCACACCCACAAAAACACTGGGGCGCATTCTCAAGGACGAACGGTCAGGCGCGCTCTTCGGGCCGCTCCCCTATGCTCGCAGGGCGCGCAGTCGCGTACACCGCCGCCTTCACGGCGTATCTAAACACGATCGATGGGGGCACTGCCTGAAGCCGACATCCGTTCCTCTGGACGGACCATCCGCACACTCTCTCACTCTGACGCGATGATCGCAAGCGGACCACAAGACTCGATGAAAGCCGTGACATTCGAACGGTCGTAAGGGTCAAGGGCGGGCCTGAACGGCGTTCGATCGACGTCCGCAGCGCCTCCGATCTCGACGGTTCGGTCGTGGCCGACGCGATAGGTCGGAGACCGACCGTCCTACCGCGTTGCAGCGAAACGGTGGTCAGGGCCAACAAGAGACGTTCCAATGCACGGATCATGAGATGGCACGCGCTTTCCGCGCACGCCGGGTCGGTCGTAGACATCACGATAATCGCTGGAGCGCACCGAGGGTGTGCCCAATTTTCGCGTCTGGCGGCCGATTTTGGCTTCACAACGTCGGTCAGCTGTTGATCAGCGGATCGGGAGTGATTGAGACTGCTATCTGAAAATTGCGCTCCTCACCAAACTTCGGTCCCATTGCCCGTGTCCCTACGGCCACGCAGGTGATGGGAGCCCAGATGCGCAATCAGAGCATTATAGTCGTGCGTGCCATGATCACGATTTGCAGCCTTGCGTTAGGTTGTGCCTCGACCGTGCGCGCTGAGACCCCGGAGTGGTTCACCTGCCCGGACAGCTCGGCCTTCGATCCGCGCAGCGATCGTGTCTTGGGCGCGCGCAATCCGCGCCTCCAAAGGCCCTCGGCCCAGGCACAAACCTCGGCGGACATAGAAGGCCATGCCCGCCTGTCGGCCATGAGTTACGCCATGTACGACGCGGTTGTGGCAGGTGCGGACCCGGTCTCCCGGCTCGCCTCCACGCTTCGGCCGGTCGCGCTGGTCTACGGCGACCCAGGCCCGGACGAACGGTTTCGCCGCCCCAATGCCTTCACCCGCGATACGCGCACCTTCTACGGCGTCGTCGCCGACGAGCCCGCGACCGGCCGCCGGCTCGTCATCCTGCGCGGCACGGTGCAGCCCAACGAATGGCTTCGCAACGTGCAGGCGAGGCTCCTGCCCTTCGTGCGCAGCCGCATCCAGCGCAGCTTCCCGACTGGCGCGCGGGTCCACAATGGATTCCTGAAGATCTACAGCAGCCTGGAACTGGAAAGTCTTGCTGATGGCGCCCGCCGGCCGTTCGCCGACGCCTTGCCCGACCTTATCGGCGGTCGCACTGTCACCTTCGTCGGCCACAGTCTGGGCGGTGCTCTGGCCACGCTCGCCGGCGTCGATGCGGCGGGCCGTTTGCCATCGCAGGCAGAGCGTCTGCGCATCATCACGTTTGCTTCGCCCCGCGTCGGCGACCCAGGTTTCGCCAAACTCGCGAAGGCAGTCGGACGGATCGACCGGGTCTGCAATCTGGTCGATCTCGTGCCGGCCGTGCCGCCGAGCACTCGCCTTGCGCCCTATGTCCACGTCGGCCAAGTCTACCGGGTCTCCTCATTCGACTGGCCGCACCTTGAAAACGAGCTCAGCAAAGCTGGCGAGCAAGTCACATGCTGGCACAGCATCGCCGCATACGCCTACATGACCGCACCGAACAAGACGACCGAGGGCCTCGACGGTTGCCGACGCCAGAACGGACAGTAAAGGTTCAAACCCGGTCGACATTCGGGAGCTGCCAGTCTCGGCCTACCCAAGCAGACCCGAATGGCCATCGACAATTACTTGAGGCTCACCGATCGAGAGCCCGGTCAGTTCCTGTTTGCAGGTCGCGGTGATTGCATTGGGCTTGCCACCCGGCAATATGCCCGGCTCGTACAAGAGTGGGTCGCCAGCATCGGGCTCGACCCCGCAAAGTTCGGCATGCATTCCCTGCGTCGGACGAAGGCAGTGCTGATCTACCGGCGAACCGAGAATCTGCGCGCAGTCCAGCTGCTACTCGGGCACTCCAAGATCGAAAGCACCGTGAGATATCTCGGCATCGAAGTCGATGACGCTATCGAGATAGCCGAGAAGATTGACATCTGATCGATCGACGAAGTCCCTCTGATTGCGGACATGGTCGGCGCCGCTCGCCGCGTCGCCGATTCTGCACCACGCTATGGTTGCTATTGGGGATGACGCAACTTCGTGCGGCGCAGCAAGCTTCTTGACGCATGAGTCCGTTGCTGGCCCAGTCCCACAACGTTCTCTTCGTCCGCATTTCACAGCTGCGGAAGTCGGCGGTCAAGGGATTGCAGAGCGTCCCAACGGTCGTGATGGGTCAACAAGAGCCCTTAACAGTGTTCAGTCGTCTTCCGCAGTACCTCCGATACCGACCGGTTGATGGGAGCACGTGATCGGCGACGCGATGGGCCCGAGACCGACCGTCACGCTGCAGCGCACTAGAATTTCGAGATGGGCCATAAGGGTGTATCGAGATTGGTGCCGAATGTTCACGCTGAAGGCTGACAACCGGACATTGAAGTAGCATAGTCTTGCCTTGCTTGGCGCATGGGGAGCACGCTGCGGAATGTCCAGGATGCTTGCATTACCCGTCAGGGTCTTGGACGGCCACAGTGACATCATCCATCGAATCGCGTGGTCGCCAGACGGAGCCCTGCTTGCCAGTCCGGCAAGGGATGCGACCGTTCGCATTTGGCATGCGATGACGGGCAAGCCAGTGGCAACACTGAGCACTGAGAAGGCGTGGGGAAACTCAGCCGCATGGTCCCCGAAACGCGACTTCCTAGCGTGCGGAACCGAAGATGGCCAAGTATACCTTTGGAGCACCAGAGACTGGTCCCTTGTCATCAAATTTCGCGCTCACCGCAGCAGGATCGAGTGCATTGCATGGCACCCACAAAGCGATCTTCTCGCAACGGCGGGAGCGGATGGTTCGGTCGGCATTTGGCAGCTGCCGAATGGTCATTTAATAGGACGCCTCAGCAGTCACCAAAACTGGGTCAATGCGGTTGCTTGGTCTCACGATGGCGAGCGCCTTGCGTCAGGAGCTGAGGACAATACTGTAAGGATTTGGCAGGCCGATACAGCGTTAGAAATCGCATTGCTGGCAGGCTTCACCGACTGGGTAACCGACGTCGGTTGGTCTCGTGACGACTCACTAGTCTATGCTGCGTCCGGCACCGACATTCACGTTTTTGATGCAAAGACTGGGAGCCGACGGCATGTACTTCGCGGACACGCGGGTCGTACAAAATGCTTGAGCGTTTCCAGCGACGGCGCATTCCTAGCCAGCAAAGGAGAGGACCAGTCCGTGCGAATCTGGCGCACGTCCGATTGGACTCAAGCATGGTCGATTGAAGAGCCAACAACGATCGAAGTGAATCCGGAGTCGGGAATTGCGTTTCACCCGACCCTTCCGATTTTGGCTACTTTAGGCGGAAAAGATAGGCTTATCAGACTATGGGACACAGATAGGCTTGCCGATGAATATCGCCAACCAATTTCCGATCTTCGACCATATCAGAGCGCTAAAGTGATTATTGTGGGCGCATCTGGAGCAGGCAAGACGTGTATAGCTCGGGCGCTCAGTAATTTGTCGTTTGAACCTCAAGAGTCCACTCATGGAATGAAGGTATGGAAGTTTGATCAAATTTCAACTGCGAATGATGTAGGCAATGTATCGTCTCGCGAGATATACCTCTGGGATTTGGCCGGTCAGACCGACTATCAAATCGTGCATCAGCTTTTTCTAGATGCCGCGACGATCGCGGTTATCGTTTTTGACCCCACTGAACCAATCGAGTCACTTGCACGCGTCCAGCATTGGGCGGCCGCCGTTAAGCAGGCTGCACCAAACTGCCGCCTCATCCTTGTTGCCGGGCGTACCGATCGAGGAGCCATGCCAGTCGCAACAGAAGAGTTCATGCGCCCCTTAGCATCTTACGGACAATCCGAATTCTTCAAGACGAGCGCGCGCACAGGAGTAGGAATCGAAGAGCTTCGGACGAAGATAGTTGAATCAATCATTTGGAACAATTTACCAACGACACACTCCCCAGCTGTTTGGGAGCAAATTAAAGATTTCGTTTTGCATCAACGCCAGTCGGGCCACGTTCTAGCAAGGGCGGCGGATTTGAGGATTTCATTCCGTCTTGCGTACCCCTCATATGAGCTTTCGGTCGAGTCATTCGATTCTGTCGTGGCTAATTTGCAAGCGCAGGGCTTGGTGTGGCGCTTTTCCTTTGGGGATCTTCTCCTGCTGCAACCAGAATTGATGAACGACTACGCCTCCTCGATTGTAATCGCAGCTCGGAATCACCCGCTAGGGCTTGGAGCGATCCCAGAGCGTGATGTACTTGATGGCAAGATTGATTTTTCGTCGGTGCCAAGAGTTGACGGTCGCGAGAATGAACGGTCAATCATTCATGCGGTAGTGCAACTGTTGCTTGAACGGCAGCTTGCCCTCAGGGAAGGAACGTATCTGGTGTTCCCTTCTAAGTTTAGCGTCGCGGTGCCCACGTCCGCGAAGAAAGAAACGACAGACGATGTCGAGTATAGTTTTGAGGGATTTGCTGAACAAATATATGCCTCACTTGTCGTTCGTCTGTCTTATAGTGGGGCTTTTGCTCTGCATTCTTGCTTCGCCAATACCGCGGTATTTGGCGATGTAGTGGATCGACCATGCAGCATTAGGATTGAGTACGGAGCAGAGCGTCACAGATTGACAGTTGGTTTCTCACAGCAAGTGTCGGCCGAGTCCCGCCTAGTGTTTTCTCGATTTGTGAACGACCATTTGGAGACAAAGTGTGCGTCAACTTCGCTAGGCCGTCGGCGAATATATCGTTGTGATCAGTGTGGAATGGCGATTAACAATGATGATGCAATCGCCGCGCGCATAAAGGTCGGCAAGTCGACTATCGTCTGTCAGTTCTGTGATCATCAAGTCGCCATCGTCAATGACTCCGACGCTCGATTCAGCTCTGCAGAAGCCACTGAGCGGGTGGTTCAGCTGGAGCGTGTTGGAGCGCTGGCGACAGAACGCGTCGTAGGGCTGACCACAGCTAATGCAAAGAATGACATCGAGCAGTACGATGTATTTCTGGCGTACAGTGGTGCGGATGTTGAGGCGGTGGAGATCGTTGCCGAAGAATTGCGTCGCAGACGAATTAATCCGTGGTTTGCCAAATGGTGCATTCCCCCAGGTCGAATGTTCCAAAAAGAGATCCAAAAAGTATTCTTCTCAATTCCTAGCGTCGCAGTATTCGTTGGGGCAAGTGGGATAGGGCCATGGGAGGATCTGGAGATACAAGCAGCTATTCAGTCATTCGTGAAGCGGTCTTCACCCGTCATTCCGGTATTGCTTCCAGGTGTCGCGCCGAATGCTGGTCTGCCCATGTTCTTGAGTGAGTTTACTCGGATTGAACTTCGTGAGGAATTAGCGCATTCCGAAGGTATGGATTTACTGGAATGGGGCATTACGGGCGTCAAGCCCTCTCGTCGGCGCGGTTTGGTGGCTGCGGCCTGATCGCCGCTGCCTTGTTCTTTGATCCTGACATGTTTTGGCGCTTCTGCTTGCGGATCAATTGCGGACGAGATTGCAATTTTGAAGGACGGCGGCTTGGGGTCAACCTCGCCCGAAATCGGTCTGAGATCAACGTGTGCGAGGGTGCTCGGTGATCACCCAAGACTGACCGTTCTCACCGTGAGTTTGCGCCGATCAGATTGCGGTGCAGCAAAATTTGCGTAGCGATCCACTGGACGGCGGGCGTGAAAAGCACACGCCGACCGACTATCCGTGACTGGCTTGTGTCGCTGTTGGCCCTTCTCGACCGGGCCGTAGTGGGCTGCCTTACGTCCGCAGCTGAGGCTATCGCGTCGGCGTTCGCCGTGCGTTCCTCCGCAGTCGGCTTTGGAGAGGTAGTCCTGTCATGGTCGTCTAGCCGAGCAAACGTTGGTCGTGACCCATCTCGTCCGTTGGATATCTGTACGAACGGTTGACTGCCGACTTCCGCTGCTGTCGAATGCTGACGAAGGGAACGTTGTTGGACTGGGCCACTTGCTGTCGTCGGTAGACCGCCCCCGAACGACCTTGCGTTTGGTCCGCTCACTGGTAGTCTAACGGAAATTTAGTGAAGCGCAGTAGGTCGAGCGTGAACCATGTAGAAGGCGCACCTCACGGAATGCAATCAAGTCGGCCTACTATCGATGCATGTGATAAGAAAAACTCCATCACGGATATAGGTAAAAACAATGCAGTGGAGATTTTTCATGGCGGCCGTGACGCGACCGGTATTGATTATCTTGTTTATTTTTCTGCTTGCCACCCAGTCAATCGCAGAGACTCCAAAAAAAATTGCTCTTGTGATTGGTAACTCCAAGTACATCCATCTCCCATTTATTCCAAATGCCAAAAACGACGCTGGCGACATGGCCGAGGCGCTTAGCGAAGTAGGATTCAATGTATTCAAGGGTATCGATCTTGACTACCGCGCTATGATCGAAATTATTGGTGCATTTCAAAAATCACTGGATGGCGCAGATATTGCCCTATTATTCTTTGCCGGACATGGCGTGCAATTTAACGAGGTTAACTACCTAATTCCAGTCGATGCCACTCTCAAGAACGAGATTGAGGTGGAAGCCCTTACAATTAAACTTCAATTGATTATTGCCGCAATGGAGCGCGCTGCGAAGAACCGCATCATCTTTCTTGACTCGTGCCGAGACAATCCTGGCTTAATCAATTTAAAGGTGCGGAGTTCAGCTGTGGGATCGGGGTTGGCAGCGGAGAACCCTGGCACAGTAGGCACATTCGTAACATTTGCAACCAATCCAGGGAACGTGGCCCTGGACGGACCTGGCAGAAATTCCCCGTTTACCTCTGCTCTGAAGAAGTCAATCCGCGAGCCTGGCGTTGAAATACATCAAATGATGACGCGAGTACGAAAAGAAGTATTCAGCGTCACCAATGGCAGTCAACTGCCTTGGACAAACTCATCTCTGCAGGAGAATGTTTTTCTCAGCACAAGAGCAGTTGCGCGATAATTGTTCTGGGAAGCCAGTCGACTTTCTGCTGTTTTCTCATTTGGCTTGTCCGTGTTAGAATCAACCTTGCTTTTTCTTTCCCTCGGTCGATCCGTAACTATTCAATCAATAATCAGTCAGGCCACAAGCCCCCGTGCGCCGGGCAGCTAGTCGTGAACCTGGCCCGCTTTGACGTTGCCTTGCAACGGTGGCTCTCGCATAAACCGGACGTGCCACGGCATGGTCGATCTTCCCGGCGGCTAGGCAGAGATGGGTCATGAAGGTCGATCTTGGCGCCGCGACCCTCCGGCAGCCTATACCCCAGCTACGGACATACTGCGACATTCTGCCACCCCACGGCAGCTCCTCCTCTGGTCGCGTCGACAACCGCTCCGCCCACGTCTAGCAGGGTCGGGCCGATTTTGTTGCAGAACTCGCTTGAGAGGCTGGGCGAACCGTGATTCCGTCGATTGAGACGGGGGCATCGACGGAGCGGTTCGATGATGGGGCGGGGCAAGACTGAGCAGGGTCAGCTGTTCTATGCGTTCGATCTCGAGACCGTCGTCCCAGACGACCATCAGGTCCGGCGGATTTCGGCCGTTCTCGACCTTTCGTGGGTGCGCACCGAGTTGGCGCCGCACTACTCGCACACCGGGCGTCCTTCGATCGACCCCGAGCTGATGATTCGAATGCTCATCGTCGGCTATGTGTTTGCGATCCGCTCGGAGCGCGCGCTGTGCCGAGAGGTGCAGCTCAATCTCGCCTATCGCTGGTTTTGCGGCCTCGGCATCGAAGACAAGATCCCCGATCACTCGGCGTTCACCCGCGCCCGCAACGAGCGCTTCCGCGATCACGACATCTTTCGCCGCGTGTTCGAGCGCGTCGTCGCAAGCTGCATCAAAGCTGGTCTCGTCGGCGGGCAAGGGTTCGCCGTCGACGCCAGCCTGATCGCGGCAGACGCCAACAAGTGCGGTTCGACGCCGGGCGACCAATGGAGCCGCGACATCGATCCAGAAACTGTCGAACGCGCCGTGCAGGATTATCTCGCCAACCTCGACGATCCCGCTTGGGGTGCTGCGAGCGACGTCGTGCCGAAGTTCGTGGCACCCGCCGATCCGGCGGCGCAATGGACTGGCGCGCTCCGGAACGCCGCCTTCTTCGCCTACGCCGATAACTACCTGATTGACGTCAAGTTCGGCATCATCATGGATGTCGAGGCCTCGCGTGCCATTCGCCAGGCCGAAGTCGGGGCGTCGCAGACGATGATCGAGCGCACCGAGGCGACGTTCGGCATCAAGCCCGACTGGCTCGCCGCCGATACGGCCTATGGCTCGGCCCCGAACCTGCACTTCCTGGTCGACGAGAAGGATATCGCGCCGCACATCCCGGTGATCGAGAAGTCGAAGCGCGATGACGGCACGTTCAGCCGCAGCGATTTCACTTACGACGCTGATCGCGATGTCTACGTCTGCCCCAATGGCAACGTGTTACGAACCAATGGGCGACTGCGGGATGACGGCATGTATGCCTATTACTCTCGTGTCTCCGACTGCAAGACATGCCCCTTCAAGCTGCGATGCTGTGCAAAAACGCCGGAACGGAAAATCACACGGCATCAATACGAGGCGGCGCGTGACGTCGCCCGCGCCATCGCCAAGACGGCCGCTTACGAACAGACGCGGCGTGATCGCAAGAAAGTCGAGATGCTGTTTGCGCACTTGAAGCGCATACTTCGCATGGGACGACTGCGGCTCAGAGGGCCGGCTGGTGCGCAGTTCGAGTTCACGCTCGCGGCGATCGCCCAGAACCTGCGCCGCCTCGCCAAGCTGACGCTTCGCCCGCCGGACACGGTAGTGCCGCGCGTTGCGTAGTGTTCCGTTGCGTTGGTTGCGTCAGGTGTGAGTACGATTGCCTGCTCACCGCCCATGACGGCGGTAGAAAGGGCGCGCCACACCGCATTTTTGAACTCAGCACCGGCTGAGCAGGTCAATGCACCGGAGTTCTGCAACAACATCGGCCAGCTGCGTCGATTCGAGATCGTGCGAGGCGGAGCTTGCGGTTCGTCAGCTGTCTGGTAGGTTAGCCGAAAGTCAGTGAATAGGTGGGACGGTCGAGGTTGACCCGAAGCGGTCAAGTGTTGGAGTGCAACACCACTGTTGGAGCGGTGTTGTAGGGATTGGGACGACAGCGCCGGAATAAATCAGCGTTCTACGACTTGCAGTTCATTGAGATATTTTACAGCTTGGCTAGCCTTACTTGCCGCCTTCATAAACAATCGTCTCTCTGATTTTAGTTGTCGCAGCCAAGACTGCAAGTATTGTGCATGATCTTGACGCGGCGGGTTACCAATCTCCAGTTCTGCGCAAAGAAAGGCGCTTGCCAATTCCGCAACTAACTCTTCGAAGGCGTATCTATCGTCGCCGAAATGATCGCCAAATGGGCGATCAAGGCGGAAACTAGCTCCGCTCCAATGTGCTAGTTCATGAAGACGAGTCGATTGGTAAGTCTCCGTCGCACTGGAGAAATCCGTGGGCCCGAACTTGTCCCTGCTAGGCATTTGGATAAAATCTCGTGGCGGTGCAAAATACATTGGCTCCGCGCCATTTCTAAAATCGGCATTAGTCATAGCTATATAGTGATCCACATGATCTAGGCACAAAGCCAAATCTTTCAACGCAGGCTTAGTGTAACCAGTATTTCCCTTGACCTGCTCAATGTTGAAGACTTCGAACGGAACAGCATACAGGAAGCTTTTTTGATCGACTTCGGCATCAAGATCAAACTCGGTTGACTCTTGGTCGACCTCCTCTTCATTGGCAAAAACAGGACGGAGTAGAAAGGTCGACCTTTCGCCAACGCGGACCCAGCATCCTCGATCTTCCCATTGCCGTTTGGTGCCCCAAACCGATTGAGGATAGCTCTTTTGAAATGACTCAGCCCATAGCCGAACCCTATTGATGCCATTATAATTATTGCTCGATGCAATGTTTACCGGGACAGCATTCTTGTTTCGGGGCGAATGCCAAGGGCATTGCCACGATCCCGGCTTAACCTTTATTGCAAGAAGAATGGCTTCGGTGATTTCTCTCTCTATTTGAGTGAGGTGGGCTTTTGCACTGCTCATCGCTGTATTTATGCCTTGCTCGCAGAAGCGCTAGATCGAACGCATGTAGATTGAGGATACGCCAACCTGGCGCTGATGCATTGATTCATGGCAAATAAGCGGGACGTCGATATCGGGTGGACGGCCTCGTTCCCGTGGCGGCTAAAACACCGCACAACTGATTGTCCGTGTATTCAAGCGGTCGCTCCTGGCCCTGGGCTGACTCTCGGGCATCGCGCCGCCACCATAGCGATCAGGAGCTAAGCGGAAGAAGAAGATATCATAACGTTATGGGGTTCGGCCAGGCCAAGCGTCTCCAAGCTCACTGCCCGGACTCTAGCAGATCACCGCCCAAGCCCGTGATTGTCCCTCGGAAACCAAACATCCGAGAGTTCTGCCATGCCCGGCGCATCCAGCACGACCCCGCCCGAAGTCGATCCCTACTATCCCTTTAGGGTGACGCAGACCGATCACGGCATCGAAATCCAGCTGAGCGTCCGCGACGATAGCCAGCGCCACCCGGTCACGATCGCCCTCATGTTCAAGAGCGCCGTTGTCATCTGGCTGCTCGCCTCCGACATCTGGACGTTCCTCGGCGCAACGATTGTCATGGGTGCCGGCGATCTGGTGACGCTGGCATGCTATCAGCCATCGCGCCTCGGATGGATCGAAGTTCGCCCCGATGGCCTCACCATCGATGGGCCCGACGAGGAACGCCGACGCTTCTATCACCGCCGCGCCATCGAAGACCGCCAGCTCGATTTCGACGAGGGCCTCACTCTCAAATACGGAATCCACGAACTGAAGGTGATGCCCGGCTTCACCGACCTCGCCCAGTTCCTCCTGCTCGAAAAACACCTCGAACAGCTGATCGCCCGCATCTGGTTCCAGCAGAACATGGGCACCTGACTCCCAAAATTTTGAACAACCGGAATTCGTGAAAGGAGACGTCATGCCAAGTTTGCATACCGTGCTGCGCCAGATCGGCCGAAAAATCTACCGCGCCCTTCCCGGTGTCGCCACGCCCGCCTCCCGCATGCACAGCCGCGCGCAAAGCCAGCAACCCTGGCAGAACGTGCCGCCACATCAACAGGCGAGCGCCTTCACCCAGCACCAGAATACCCTGCACCAGCTTCGCCAGCAGCACGTCATGCAGAAAGTAGCGCCAGCCATCGTCGACTGGTTCTATCAGCTGATTGTCTCCCCCAAGTTTTGGGACCCGGTCGTCTATCTCGCCTTCCTCTGCTTCATCCTCGGCAGCTGCGTGCGGAGTTGAGCTGTGGAAACCAAATCCTGGCTGAAGCTGCTCGCCGTCGCATTCAATCTGCTATTTGCGGCGCTGCTCCTCTCCTATTGTTCAAGTCCGGTTCTCCGTGTGCGCGAACCCGCACGGATACCTTCGGTATCGCCGCCGCCGAAGATTGCGCCAACAGCCGTAGCGATTGCACCCGCCTCCGAACCGCTGCCCAAGAACGAGCCCGCAACGGCGGAGGAATTCGCCGCCGCGCTGATCGACGAACAAGCGCGCCGCGACGAGCTGCGGCGCGCGCAACAGCGCCGCCTCAAACTCGAACGCAACGGCCGCACCATCGCCGACGAAGCCGCGCTTGCAAGCCAGGGCACAGTCGATTGGCCCGAGGCCCTGCAGGCGCTGCTCGAAGAAACCCGCCGCTACACAGCCAAGCGCCCCGAGCTCAAGCGCCTGAAACAGGAAGAGCGCTGGCAGCGCGAAGAGCCGGTCAAAGAAGCTCTGACGCAGGCCAAGTCCATCGCCGCCGCCTTCTACCAGCGCGACAAGGAACTCCAGCGGCAGCGGGACACCGCAACGCTTTACAAGAAGGAAGACCGCGAGGCGTTGAAGAAGCTGATCGCAGCCTTCACCGCCGGTAAAAATAACGCCGTCGATCTTGTCGATGCTCTGATCGCGATGATCGGACGGATACCAGAATCCGAACTGCTCGCCGCGCTCGACATTCTCGCCAAGAAGACACTGCCCAAGGATGCCTTCGATCTCTGCCGCGCGAACTGCGGGCTGAAAGAATCGCAGGCCACCTCAGCCGTCACCACCTATGCCGCCGTTGCGCCGCATGACGACGAACTGTGCGCCGATCGCGCCACGTTGCAGGGCCGTTGCCTCCCGTTGCGCAGCGGACCGGGACCGTTCAATCGCAGCATTCGCTGTTTACCGGAAGACAGTTGCGGCCTCGTCCCAACCGGCACACGCCGCGTCGTTCCCGATTTCAATACCGGCTCCGCGCTGTGGATCGAAGTGATCGACGATCGCGGCAATCAAGGCTGGGTCTCGGATTTCTACGTCACGGAAAAGCAGTCGTAATCGCAAAGGTGTAACATGACCGAACAGCTTGAAACCTGGGAACAATGGCAAGCGATCGAACAGAAGGCCGTGCACTTGTTCGACGCGATCGCAACACGTCACGGCCCCGACGCCGGTCTTGTTCCGGTCTTGCAGAAAATAAACGCCATCCGTACCCACGCCCATGGCGACGAGCACGCATCTCCGGCGCGGACACCCGGCGAAAGCGAGCAGGATCTGGAGCGGTACGCCGACAGGTTCGGGATCGCCGCCGACGAATATGACGCCGCAATCGATCCCGGCCTTGACCTCATGACCCGCGCCCAATTTGCCGACCGGCAGTCGCTTTACGTGAGTGCCGATGCCATCCAGCACGCCGCACTGGCCGAAGCCGCTATGGCTCCGCAGAACGACCAGGCTTTTGAAACTGCCATCGCGCTCAACCGGATTCTGGGAGCGACCTCCGATACCATCAATCGCATCGACATCGTTCCTGAATCCGAATTCCCCTACAACTCTGATTACACGACCCGCATCGCTCAGGAAGCGATGCGCGACACAATCACCGAGGCCGCCTACTTCCTCCTGCCTGAACAAGCCTATGCCCAGGAGGCGCAGCTGCCCGATGATTTGATCGATCTGGCAGAGGATGTTGCTAATGACAATCGTTGGACCAGCCCGCCATGCGTCGTGATCGCCATGGACGGTATCGTTGCCGGCCTGATGGCCGAACAAAGCGCGGGGCAGGATATGGAGCGGTAAAACGGGAAGGCGTGGAGTGTGACCGTCAGCAAACCGCGATGCTAGCTCTTCCAAGTCGGCACTTTGCGAGCGAGTAACGCAAGTGCCGGAATGGACCGCGCTGGCGCGGCTACCCAGGCGTTGAACGCATCCCAGTCTGCTGCAGGGATTGTGGCCCCACCACGATCAAGCGCATCGCCTGCCGCGTCCAGGACACGATCATCCGGGAACGGGCTCAAAAGTACACAGGGCGTTGTTGAGGTGTCGTTGCTCATATACAAGTCGATAGCATGTTGGCCTCCCCCAATCACCGGGTTTTGTGGGCCAAGATTGGCTCGCGGCGGCGGCAAGCGACATCCCGCGCGGCCCATAGCGGAGGCGAGACAAACGGCATGACCTTCATCCCGCGCACGCTGCAAGAGCTGGTGCTGAGCGATCTTGCACGGGCCAAGCGTCTGATCGAAAGTGTCCATCCCGCACCGATCGATCCCCAATTCCGGATTGCGACGCCCGAAGGCGACATGTGGATCGCGATCACATTAACGGAAAAGCCCAAGGAGCGAACACGCCGGTTGAAGCTGATCAGTGATTTCATGGCCTGGAAATTGTCACCAGGCTTCGTACTGGCCACTGAACTGCATCAACCGGACGCGGTCGTCAGCGTCGGTATCATGCATGGCGGTTACGCCGCCGTGCTTGCACCGATCAACCGCAAGCCGCTGTCGTTTCAGGCGACGAAGGCGGTTCTGCGCGAACAGATGGATCCCGAAATCATCAATCTCATGCCGCGCGGCGCCCGCACGCTGACCACGGTCCGCCTCAAAGAACTGGACCAATGGTTCGGCCCGGCCGGCAAATTCCCGGCCGTGCCTTTGCGAGAAACGTGAGGAGGCGTTCGCTCGCCGCTCACCACACGGGACCGCCAGCCGCGAGACGCTGGCGCAGCGCCGCCACCTCGCCATGGGTAAGACGCAAGGTAGCGACAGGATCGCGGCCTTCAATCAGCAAACCTTGCGTCCCGCAACGGCGGGAGAAAACCTTCTCGATCTCGTGCGGATAAATCAGCCGCTCCTTGTGCGCGGCCTCGCCTTCGATATCGAACACGCTGTTGCCCTTCAGTGCAAAGCTCGTCATGCCGATCCGCGCCGACACATAGTCCTTGGTAGCCTGATCGGCATTGGCGAAAAACTGCACAAGCCCGGCATTGCCCAGAAATGTTTCCCAGCTGTGGCGGTAGTGCCGTTTAAGCTGCGACAGATCTTGCAACACCGCTTGCAGCTTGACGCCAAAGCCGGGGAAATACGCCGCCGCCTGCTCCATCACCGCCATGTGCCCGAGCACTGCGAATTCCTCCATCATGAACAGGATCGGCAGCTTGCCCAGCGGCCAGGTCCCGCGCCGCTCCAGCGCCGTTACCGCCTGCCCCACGATCAAGCGCAGCCAGCGGAAATGGCTCGGCATCTCGCCCGCCGACAGACACAGATAGATCGTGGTCCCGGGCGTTGGATCGGCCGCATTCATCGGGCCATCGGCGAGGCATTCAAGCTTGAACTGCGACCCGCTCAGCGATCGCTGCATCGGCAGGCTGTCGATGAACCGCGTCTGGGTTTCCGCCGTGCCGATGATGCCACCCCGTTCCTTTTCCGGCTTGTTGAGAAACGACGCGCCGACGGCCGCCAAAGCGCCATCAAACTGTTTCGACGCCGCCATGGCTGCGAATAAAATCCGCTGCGCCAGCACCCGCTCATCAAGCTTCACGCCGTCCTTCGCCTTGGCCTGTGCTTCGGCATGCGCCACTCTGAGGATGGGTTCGAACGTGCTGGTAAGCAACTGCCGCACCGTCACCAGCGTGCGGTAGGGTGCCGCCAAGGTCATCGCGTACAGCACAAGGCCACGGATCAGAAACTGCGCCGATTGCGTCCAGTAATCGGCATCGCCGCCCTGGGCATCGATAACGATCAGGGCCTGCGCGATCTTATCGGCATCATCGACAATGAGATCATTACCCGGATCCAATTCGGACAATGGATTGAACGGCGTCGATGGTTCTGCCGTGCAGCCGAACGGATCAAAGCAATAAACCTTCTGACCGAGCACTGCGGACCGGTGTTGTGCGGTCTCCCGCGCCAGTTCTCCTTTGGGATCGAGCACCAGCATCGAGCCCTTGTAGGTGAGCAAGGTCGGAATCAGCACCGTCGACGATTTGCCCGACCGGGCCGACGCAATCGTCACCGTCACCTTATCGTCGTTGTAGCCGAGCAACTGGCCGTTGAACGTGCCCAACACCAGATCGCCGGGCTTCCAGGCCAGCGACGCAATCTGATCGGGCGAGGCCCATTGCGCCCGTTCGCTGCGGTTCTGATCCGCGCGGCCAACCGGCACGCCGCGCGGCAGGATCGTCTCGAACAACGCCGCACTGCGGGGCTCCATCCCCATTGGCAACACCGTTCCGTGCCGGGGATCGACGTGTGGCGGGACCGCTTTGCCAAAGCGGTCCCCATTGCCCATCCACCAGGTATCGTCAGCCATAACTGCGCTCCTAATGCAGCTGGGCCAACAGACGCTGCGACGCCCCATCGCGCGCCGCCCGTGCCGTGAGAGCTGCCTTGCCGCCGGCCGCATAGACCGCAACGGCGGACAGGAACTGCTTCAGATCATCGACAGCATTGGGCCCCAGCCGGGCAAATCCGCCGCTCATGGATTTGGCCAATTGACGGTAAGCCTGCTCGACATCGGAGTAATCGCCTTCCTGGACGAAGAACCCGCGCACGCCGAGGCCGCCAAGGCGCTTCGCCTGCGTTGTCAGCGTGGTCAGCCGCTCTTCTATGGCGTCGCCAACATAAACCAGCGCCGCCACTCTGCCGGATTTGCTCTCGCCGATCACATGATCGAACACCCGCTCGATCTGGGTCGATCCACTCTCGCAGGTCACGGCATGCATGAGGTCGCTCAGCTGCCGGGCATCGCTGACCCATTTGCTCGACCGGCAATGGCCGCCGCCGAAATAAACCAGCTGAACCGAAAGTCCGCCCGTCGCTGCAACCGCCTCGAACATCGCCGATTGCGCGATGAGGGCCTTGCTCCAGCTCGCCGCGCGGCTGCCCGTGGCATCCATGGCGAAGATCAAACGGCCAGCGCCTTGTGGTTTCGGCTTCTGCGCCGCTTGTAATCCTTGCATCAGCGGCAGCTCGCTTTGCCACCACACTGCGCCCTCAGGCTGGATCACCGGTTTGCCAATTCCGCCAGCCGGCCCCGGCGGCAAAATCTCCAGGACGTTACGATCGTATGCCCCTTGTTCCATCTAACCCTCCATTACGCCATCACACCGCCTTTTGCGGACCAAGCATCAGAAATCACGCCTTCGATGCGATCTGAAAGGCGACCGGCAGCGATCCATTCAGCGGGACCTGGGCTGGCGTCGCGCACGCGAGGGGAGCCGGATGTTCGGATGTGGACGTGCACGCCCATGCGCCCTCCCTCTCGCAGAAAAGTCGCGCAGCGCGTCCTCAGATGTTGCCGTGACCGTCTCACAAGGGACCAAACGGGTAAGGCCTAGGGGCGGCCCTATTTACGAACAGTCTGGCCGCCCAAGGCCCAACCTCAAAATGGCGGGACCCAGCCAGAACTTTTTGCTTGCGCACCTCACGCGCGTTCCGCGCGCAAGGGCTCTGCGCCGGCGCCCGATAGCAGCGCCTCAAGCAAAAACTTCCGGTCCCCCTGCAATTTTAAGGTTGCCCCGTCCGGATTGCCCTTGTGAGCGCGGACAGGCAACGAGGTCGCGAATGGCGCGGCTTCACCACAAGAAGGAGCGCTCAACCATGAGCAACACACACAACCAAGCAACCGTCCCTCCCATCGCGTTTACGCCGTCGCCAAGCGTGGCGAAAAATCCCGCTGGGATGAAATCGGTGCCGCCTGGCTGCATGGCGACGGCAAGGGCTTCAGCGTGAAACTCAACTTCCTGCCTCTCAATGGCGCCGAAATCGCGCTCCGCATCCCGGAGGCCAAGACGGAGACGGAACAGAACGAGGCACCCGACGACACACTCAGCGGCGCGGAAGGAGGTGCCGCATGAGACCGCTTCTCAAATCCGCTCTCGGCCTGCGCCGCAGCCTTCTCATCCTCGATGACAGCGACCGCGATCATGACGGTGAAAACATCAGCACCATCCTCAGTGTCGAATGCGATTTCGATGCCTTCGCCGCCCGCCTCGACGGTCGCGATGCCTTCAACAGCCAGATGGTGTTCGCATGACAACCGCTCCTGCCATCACCCTCGATCTGCGCCGATACCGGCAACTGATCGCCCTGCTGCGCGTGTCGCATGACGCCCTGCGGCAAGCCCATTTCTTCCACTGCGGGCCAAGCGACAGTTTCCGGATCGTCCAGTCACTCGCCCAAACCCTTCGCACCGAACAGGAGCACCAACCATGAAACCGAAATCCCGCACCGCCCTTCTCTCGCGTATTGCCCGCGACGAACTCGGCGTCATCACACTGAAAGCCCAGGACCGCGATTCCCTTGACTTCTACGAACTGCCGGTCTGGTGCATCGCGCGTGCACTCACGCGCGCTTACGAAGCCGGACGACGATCCGCCATCGCGCTCCGGAAGGCGGTGCGCCCATGACCGCACATGCCATCATCATCGGCACGCGCATCGCGCGCGTTCCGGCACCGCTTTCGAAGACCGGACTCCGGATCGCTCCCCGGCGCATCCCGCATGAATTCTACCCAACACCGCCAGAAGCAACCCGTGCCCTGCTCTCGGTCGAAAGCTTCGACGGTGCCATCTGGGAACCCGCCTGTGGCGAAGGGGCGATCTCGGCGGAGCTGGCGAGCGGGGGCTACAGCGTCGTCTCGACCGATCTCATCAACCACGGCTACGGCACGCCTCAGGTGGATTTTCTGGCGCAAACCCGTCCACGGGCAAAGCACATCGTCACCAACCCGCCCTACGGCTTCGGACTTGCCGATCGCTTCATCACCCGGGCGCTCGACATGACCCGCACAACCGGCGGCAAAGTCGCGATGCTGCTGAACCTCGCCTCGCTCGCACACCGCACCCGGACCGCGTGGTGGCAATCCCATCCGCCGGCCCGGCTCTACGCCATCGACGACGTCGTCTGCTGGCCCGAACACCGCTATGGCCCCGCGCCGAACCATTTCACCAAGCACCGCTACGTCTGGGCGGTCTGGACCCCGAACCACACAGGCCCATCGGCCTTCTGGTGGCTGTCGGCTGCGGCGTTCCGCAGCCCTCGGTCGATCCTCAACCCAATCTGAAAAGGACACGCCATGACCAACACAACCATCCCATATCTTACAAAACCGGCCGTACGGCAGGCCAATCGCAACGCGGCTGCTTCGCGGCACCGATCGCGCATCAGCTTCGAACAGAATGCGGTGCGCTCATGAGCACGACATACTGCAGCCATTGCGGCACGAAGATCATTTGGGACTGGCAAGACGCATTCGACAAATTCGGCTTCGATGACGGCGACGGCCTCGTCATGACCAATGCGGTCGCGAACGTACTCCGCACTGCGGGCTACACCGTCACGGCCGAACCGTGGCGGCTCCACAACGTGGTCATCACCTCGATCCAACGCGACGGCGGTGAATTGATCCCGGAAACGGCAAACATCGGCTACGACGAACCACGCAAATACCTGCCGGTCGGCATCGTGGCTTTGCTCGACGAGAAACTGAGCGGTGCCGTGGAGGTGCAGCCATGAGCAACCATCGCACCTTCCGCGTTCATGTAACCTCGACCACATCGCATGTCATCGATCTCCCCGCGCGCAGCGAAGAGCATGCACTCGACCGTGCCGAGCGGCTGTGGGATCGCGGCGAAAAGACCCGCTTCAATCCCGTCTTGGGGATCACGCCCGCCCACTTTGAAATCGACGAATTGGCAACGGTGATGCTAGCCGACATTGCTAATGATGACCGGGCACGATGGGCCGGCGCCGCGCTGCAGGAGTTTGCCCGAAAAACCGGCTCCGGCACCAGCGATGAAGGTCTGCACGATCTGCTGGCTGATCTCGGCCATTACGCCGACCAGCACGGCATCAACTTCATCGATTGCGTGGCCCGCGCCATCGGCTGTTTTGAGCTGGAGCGAAGAGGCCACGAAGGAACAGACCAGGCTCCGCAAGTGACCATCACCATCGGCGCCGGCGGTGACCCGCCATGAGCCTGAGACTCCGGTCATAGGCGCTTGCTTAAGCACGGTCAGTTTGCCAACCCAATGCTTGTTTTTCACAAAACATCATCTAGAATCACTCATTTTCATGGTAAGTCAGCGTTTTTCATGGCATCTTGCCAACTCGGCAACAAATTTCATCGCGCACCGTTTTTCATGACCAAGACGAAAAATCTTCAGTTTTCAGGCCCCGTCACGATTTTTCATGAGCAGCGCCTGCCGGAAGCGGCAACGCCAGCCGGTTATGCCGCGCTGATCGATGCCTTTGGGCTACGAGTTCCGATGCCGCTGACGCTATGCGCCATCGCCGCCCACCATACCCGGACCGAGCGCGACGGCTGGCGGCTGTTCACGCCGCGTCATGCGCCAGACGCCACCCTCGAAGGCCATCTCACATTCGCTCTCAAGTATGAAGGGCTCGACCTTGCCATCCTCAAGCGGCTGTTCCTTGCGACGGGCCCTGAGCCCATCACGGCGCTGATCCAAGCGAAGCCAACCGGCAGCTATGCGCGCCGCGTCTGGTTTCTCTATGAGTGGTTGCTAGAGGAAAAGCTGCCGCTGCCCGATCTCAAAAAGGGCACCTATACCGACGCGCTCGATGCCGATGTGCAATATCCCGGCCCCGCCACCAATGCGCCCCGATATCGTGTCCGCGATAATCTTCCCGGCACGCCGGCGTTCTGCCCGCTCATTCGGCGCACGAAGAGCCTTGAAGCGTTCAGTGCCCGTGGTCTTGCGGATCGTGCGAAAATGCTCGCTGCTGCAGTGCCTGCCGACCTGTTGGCGCGAACCGCAGCATTTTTATTGCTCAAGGATTCGCGAGCGAGTTACGTGATTGAAGGTGAGAACCCGCCTCAGGACCGCGTTCAACGCTGGGGGCGTGCGATCGGTCAGGCCGGTCGCAAGCCCATTGATCTCGACGAGCTGCTCCGCCTCCAGCAGATCGTCATCGGCGATGCCCGGTTAATCGAAATGGGACTACGCACCGCAGGCGGGTTCATCGGCGAGCATGACCGCGAAACCCGTGCCCCGCTGCCGGTTCATATCAGTGCCCGCCAGCAGGATCTGCCATCACTCATGGGCGGTTTGATCGCCTTCGACCGGGACAAGGCCATTGGCCTTGATCCGGTGATCGCAGCCGCCGTGCTCGCTTTCGGCTTTGTCTTCATCCATCCCTTTGAAGACGGCAACGGTCGCATTCACCGCTATCTCATCCATCACGTCTTGGCAGCGCGCGGCTTCAATCCGCCGGGCGTGGTGTTCCCCGTATCGTCGGCCATCCTAGCGTCGATCGATGCCTATCGCGCCGTCCTTGAGAGTACCTCCTCACGCATGCTTCCACTCATCGACTGGCGGCCGATTGCCGGCGGCAATGTCGAGGTGTTGAACGATACGGCGGATTTCTATCGCTACTTCGATGCTACAGCGGTCGCCGAATTTCTCTACAGCTGTGTTGAAACAACCATCGACGTCGACCTGCCGCAGGAGACAAACTACCTTCGCCGTTACGATGCATTCCGTGCATCCGTGACGGCCATCATCGACATGCCCGATCGCACAGCCGACCTCCTGTTTCGCATGCTGCGCCAGAACGATGGCCGCCTATCGAAGCGCGCGCGCGAGAAGGAGTTCATGCAGCTGCGTGACGACGAAATCGTCCGTATCGAAGTGGCCTACCGTGAAGTCATGAATTAGTCCCGGCGACGACACGTGACTAAGCCTGCCAATCGCAAACGCGCTTGATCTGCGCGAAACATCCTGCCGAATTGAGACTAGGTACCGCTTCGTCTCCTTGATCGAGACCCTTGCAAGATATAGACTTGGATGCACTTTCTGTGTGACGCTGAAAATGGCCGCATCCGCCCGGCCCTTTATGTTGCTTCGTCTTGTCTCACACGGGTCGCGGCCAATGGGGCCGCCCGCGCGGCACGCAGACGCGTGCTCCGCCGCGCGCGCTTCAATGAAAAAATGACGGGACCCAGCCAGAACTTTTTACTTGCGCACCTCACGTGCGCAGATGCGCACGCAAGGGCTCGGCGCCGCCGCTGGCAAGCCAGCGTCTCAAGCAAAAACTTCTGGTTCCCCCGCAATTTTTTCCTGTGACCCCGCCGCCCCCGGTGTGAGCCGCGAGGCGCAACAAGGCCGCGTGGAAGCGGCTTTCACACCATCGTCCGAGGAAACCATCATGCCCAAATTATCGTCCAACGGTCCAACCCATCGCCTCTACAGTGTCTGCAAATTGAAAGATGGCCGATCCAGCTGGACCGAAATCGGCGTTGCCTGGCCGCACAAAGACCGCCAGGGCTTCAACTTCCTGCTGACCGCAACGCCAGCACCCGGCGGCACCTTCGTCATGCGCCGCGATACCCCGGAGTCAGTTGCGAACGGAGATGCCCAATGAGCCGCCGCATCCAATCCCATTCTGCATCGAAAACTGCTGGCGATCCAAAGGATCACCAGCAGCGCCCCGGCAGATCGCTGCGGGAAATCTCCATTGTGCCTATCAGAACCCGGATAGGCAGCTGGCGGGTCTTTGAAAGACGATTCCAACCAATCTACCGGGAGGATGGCAGTCTGCTCTGGGATCGCTGTGAGTTACCCGCCCCGGCAAACCCGCAGGAATGGTGGACCGTACTCGATTGCGACGGCAAACTTTACCTCTCGGCGGGATTTCGGTTCGTCAACCGGTTCGCCTACGTCCGCTGCGCCGTGGCGTGGAACGACCTCGATCTGCGCCAACCCGATTACCGCTACGATTGATCACCGTCCTGACAACGTCCATCTCAGCTGATGCACGACATGTATCAGGGCGATGGACGTTGCTTGCGTTCTTGATATTGGGGCGCTGCGGGGTTGGAGTTTCGCCTCTAGTTCGTAGTCACCCTTACAACCGATTTATATTTTGGGCGCAGCGCCCCGCCGTCGCGCGGCGGCAGATACCATTACACGTTCGTGTGCCTGTACGACCGTCGACACTGCCTCAGCAGGTCGCCCATGACGGCCACCCGGCACCCCGATCCGCTGGCATCTCCGTCGAGTGAAGCAAAGAAGCCGAGGAGCCGCAAGCTCGCGCAACCAACTCAATCCATCGCTGTGGCGTGTTCGACACAAATAAACGGCGCGAAGCGCGCACTTTGCGCGCCCGAGACATGGCCAGTTGATGCCGGCAAGCAACCTGCCCTTCAGGCCCACAAAGGGATTGGAATCACGACACGATCCACGCCGCCATCCATGCTGTTTCCAACACGTTTGAGATTGCCACGCACAGGCCTGCGCGCCTGATGTTATGTCCATGGTTTCCTTTGCGTTCCTAGAGCGTTAGAAGCGCTGCAGTCCGCTGTCAGATCACTGCATCATCCCGCTAAAAAGCAAGAAAAGGGACGCAGGGAGCAAGCTGGGTTTTTGGTACCAAAAACTCTTGCCGGGGCTAAGCAGTGAACCGCCCCGGACCCCGATGCACGCTGCGCTTTGGCTGTGCCCTTTCCCGTCTTGGTGATCAGGGGCTTGCCGCATGCCGCGTCCACTCAATCCCGACCGGCGCGATCACCAGGTGAAGTTCCGCTTCACCACCACGGAATACGCCGCGCTGATGCAGCACGCAGTCAGCCATGGCAGCTCGCTCAACGCGTGGGGCCGCGCGCAGCTCCTAAGCGCATTGCGCGCGCCACCTCCGACACGCCGTCAAGCGCCGCCGCAATTGGTATTGCCGCTCGACATATTGATCGCGTTACGCTCCGCCGGACTGAAGCTCAATGACGCCGCCCACATCATCAACGGCAAAGACAGCGTCATTCCGGTTGAACTGAACACGGCGCTGCAGGACCTCGATGGTCTGTTGCGGCAGCACGCGCCAGCCCTGCTCCCGGACTCTGGCATGCAGGTACAGCGCCTCGATCCGGCCGCCCACCTTCAGCTGAAAAAAATAGCCGTCAACCTCACACAGATCGAACGAAGACTGCGGTCTCAGAAGCTGACGGTGCCGCCGCTGCTGCTGATGTGGGCCGGTGCATTGCGTGATGTACTGAATGGCGAGGTGCGCGCGCCATGATCCCGAATATCAGCCGCCGTAACGGCCGGTCATTTCGGGGTGCCGGGCGTTATTATCTGCATGACAAGGCCACAGACAAAGAACCAAAGCCGCGCACCAGCGACCGCGTCGCCTGGGCGGAAACGCGCAACTGCTACAACACTGATCCCGCGCTCGCCATCGACGAAATGTGGAAGACGGCATTTGACCAGGACTATCTGAAACTGGTCGCCGGCGAGCCGTTGACTGGCCGCAAGACAACCGATCCCGTGAAGACCGTCAGCCTGTCGTGGGCACCCCATCAGGAACCGGCGCAAGAGGACATGCAGCAGGCCGCTGCCAGCTTTCTCGAACACATGGGCTGGCATGAACATCAAGCCGTGCTGATCGCACATGACGACACGCCCCATCCGCACGTTCACATCATTCTCAACCGCGTACACCCCGGCAACGGGCGCACCCTCAACGATTGGCAAGAACGCAAACGGTCCCAAGCCTGGGCTCATGCTAACGAAAAAGAGCACGGCCAGGTTCTTTGTCACGCCCGCACCGGACGCTACGACCAAGAAGCTCCGGCAATCGGGCCGGACCTGCAGCCCAACGGCATGCCGTATCCGTTCGCAGCGCTGTTCACCGAAACCGAGCGCGCGTTCGTGCGCGCCGACACCGCGCATGCGGTCCAGGATGCGCTCGAAAAGGACATGCTGCGCGAACAACACCGCGTCGAGCGCGAACAGCACCTAACGGGTGCTGCCGCCGCATTCCGGAGTATCCGCAATGATGTCTGGCAATCGGTGCGCGACGAATTCAAGCCGGCATGGCGCGAGCATTTTGCCGAAGCGGCGGCGCTGCGGGCAGACGTTGCTAAAGAAGCAGCGGACCTGAACGCAGCGGCCCGTACCGCTTTCGACAGCCACGACACCGAGACCGGCCTTACCCATTGGCAAGCCATGGCAGATCTGCACGCCGCCGCCGAACAGCAGATTGCCCTTGCTGCAAAAGCCCTGCGCGACGAACAGAAACAAGCCACGCGCGAACGTCAGGACGAAGCCTGCAAAGTCGTGGCCGGTGAACGCAACGAACGGTTTGACGCCATCAAAGCGCAGCAAGCCGGCGACCGCGCGCACCTCAAGGAGTGGCAAGCGATGCGAGACGAAACCGGACCAAGTTCGGAATCCAGCCATGTCGAACCGGCCATCAACGATGTTTCCCAGTCGCCTCTGGAGGACATTGATCTGCGGCTAACACCCGGCGAAGCCGAGGCAAACATTGCCGAACTTCTCCAAAACCGGGAACCTGTAGCACTGGAAGCCATCGCAACCACGCCGGAACGGCAGGATGACGCTGCTGCCTTTGCGCTGGAAGAATTTACGAGCGGCGACGGCCCCGATCTTGACGCCTCCATCAATGACGATCGCCTTCCCGACCTCGTCGCGGACCTGTCCGATGATCGCGGCACCGCATTCGAGTTACCGTCCGTGCCGGGCGAGCCGGAACAAGCTGGCGGCCGCGATCTGACTGATGCCGGAGCCGGTGTCATCGGTGCCGTTGCCGACGGTATCGCCAACATCATCTCTGAACTGATCTCGCCGCCGACGCCGGAGGAACAGGCCAAGGCCAAACGCGTCGCCATCAAGGAAGAAGAGCAACGGCCAGCGCGCGAAGAGGCCGCGTTCCAGGCCGAGCTTGTCAAACTGGCTAAACAATCCGCCGCCACGCTCGCGCACGAACAGGAAGACGAGAAGAAGCGTAGCGAACGCTATTGGGAAGGCCGCGAACGGGAACGCGATCGGGGACGATAGAATCGGGTTTGCGGGGCGAAGTCCATACAACATAGACTCTGCTCCCTCTCTGCCGAATAGGCAGCCGAACCGCCAATCGCACTGTCCCATGGCCTTGATGTTTCCCGCTTCCTTTCCCCCCGATCGCATAGCCGATCCCAAGCGCCGGGGCGAAGCGGCTGTGTTTGACGCTCTCCAAGCTGCCCTCGATGACACATGGAAGGTGTTCTACGACCGGCGGGTTCCCGGCTCGCGGCGGGCCATCGACTTTATCGCTATCAAGCCCGGACACACGATGCTCGCGCTCGAAGTTAAAGGCGGACTGGTTCACGCCGGACGGCGCGGCTTCCGTCAACTGGTGAACAAGAACGGACAACGCATCGCAACCGATCCCTATGGTCAGACCAAGAAAGCCTTGGCGGCACTTGCCGCCGCCGCACACATCGATCTGGCGCAGATGCCTGTCCACATCGCGGCATTCTTCCCGATGATGTCAGCGTGCGCCTATCCATGGGCAGGCACAGGGCCGCACATTTTTACGCGGGAGGACCTTGAGCCAACGCGACTGCGCGAACGGCTATCGAACTCTTTATTTCCTCAAGAAGCGCAGGAGATCAAGGATCGTCTGTCGGTGCTAAGGCAGCGGCTTATCTGCTTGTGATCGAGGATCTATTTAGATTTACGTCCTAAGCTTATGCTTTCGCCGCAACTGTCACACTGACTTTCGCAACATTGTATTGTTTGACGTTGCCGGGTGTCGCTTTGTCTGGCGCAAAGAGAGCGAGGTTCATTCCGTCGCTGACTGAGCTGCGGTAGATGACGCCGTCGTACTCACAGTTCTTGATAAACTCACAGAGGTACTGGCTGGGCACGTAGTCGATCGGCGCACCTTGCGGCACGATGGGCGTCGTCAACTCCAGACCAAGGCGCTCAAGAAACCCGATGTCGCTACGTAGCAGGCCAATATGGTCTTCAACGGCCAACACGAAGGGCGAGACAAGCTGTCGGGGTTTGCGCAGGTCAATGATTTTGAGGTTGGAGTGCAGCGTGAAGTCGGCAACGCATGCGACTTCGCCGGTATGGGGGCGCACCTCAGCGACGGCAGTTTCAGGGGTCGAGCCGAGGTAAAGATAGGGAATTCCGGCTGGATTGGCTCTGCCATGCGCTGCGAGGCGCTTTGGCGGCGCATTCATCTCATCGATCTTGAACGCTGTATCCGTTGTCTGAAGCCGGGCGCGAAACCATTCATCAGGAACGTTGTCGGCAATAAGCTGGGATAGAAGCTCTTCCAACCGGTCTTCGTCGAGCAAGGCAGTTGGGAAGTACCGATTCGAATACATCAGCTCCTCGCGAAGCTTTTCCCATTTATTCAACCGGTCACTGGGGTAGCGCGAGGAAGGCGAAAAACGTCGGCGCACAATGTCGCCGTCGTCCAGAACGTCAGCGAGCAGTTCCTTGCATCGGGCTATGTCTAACGCTTCATGAAACAGAATCCAGTCTTCCTTAAACCACTCGACAAGAAACTTCCCTTTTTCATCTGGTTGGTAGATGTTAATGAGCAGTCCAAACTTGTCGGCAAGCAACATTGGATCAACGAGCGCAACCGCTTTGGTGCCACAGTAGGAGCAGTCCCCTGCCTTCGTGGATACGGCCGCGATGTGCTTGTGCAGGAAGCGGTCTCCGAAGCAGGAACCGCAACAGAGCCTTGGATCAGGCATGGTCCCGTCCGAGGAAGTTTGCCATCGTCTCGATGTGATGCTTCATCGAAAGCTTTTTCACGTAACCGAGGCCGGGAAAATGTTTCTTGGCGTGAAGCTCTCGAAACTCACCCACCGCTGTGGATTCAAAAATTTTGCATCGCGGTTCACGCAGCTTTTGAATCATACCTTCGAGCGCTTCGGCGAATTTTCCAGCCGGATCGGTTGGAGTATCCTTTCGCCGAGAAACAAAATGATAGATATACATCTGGTTTTCTTGGTCGGGGTCGATGAAGGTCAGATGTATTGCGACAGCGTAGGCGGGACCACCGCTTTCAGAGTATTCGTCGCCAACGATGAGAAAATCACCGAACCCGTTCATCCCTTCATCGTCGTAGGTGACGTGAAGATCTGAAAATAGTTCGATCGGCGGATGATCGGCGTTGCGACGCTTCTGAAAACCGTCGCGGAGCAAAATACGTTGCGCCCCTGCAAAATGCTTGCGGTAGAGTTTGCCGGATTTTAGGTCAAAAAATACGTGACGACTTCTCCGAGTTCGCTCGCCGAGAGCCGCAACCAATCCCGCTGCATCAGTAAAGCCAGCGTGAACAAAGACGATCTGGGCTTCGTTATGACGCGCCATGAAGCCCCGGACTTCCGCGATGGTAGTCTCTTCCTTCAGCAAGACGCCAACTTCTATAGTCGGCTTTTCGCGAAAAGGACCGTTCAGCAATATGCCGATACCTTCTCCATCTTCGGCGAGGTCGCCGTGATGCGGATTGACGATGACGACCGCGCGGCCATGAGCGTCACAGACTGATTTAAGCGTGCGCTCCAGCCCGCCAAGGGATTCCTTGACAGGTTCGATGATTGGGATAAAGCCCGACGCGGCCAACAGTTGGGCTGTCTCACGTATGGTGATTAATTCGTACTGTTTGCCGCGAAAGTAGGGATGATACATCGTCAGGCCCAGCTCATAGCTTGCTCAAGAGGGGTCTGCACGGCAGCAACCAGCTTGTCATGATCTACCTTGCGCATCGGGACCCATAAGGCAGCTGGCTGCAAGGAGCGGGGAAGGCGGTCGACAAGTGTGGCAAGCGGCAAGAGGCTGCGCGATTTTTTGAGTGTAGCCAACATTGCACTATGGACGGCTTCAGGGTCGAGCCTTTCAAAGGCTGAACGAAGGGCGGCATGCATTTGAGTATTCGGAAGGTCGGGAATGTCGTGTCCAAGACGTGCCAACATCGCCTTAGCTTCGGTGACACGCAAGGACTCTAACACCGTTCCAGGACAGATCCGGTGGGGACAATCGATAGGCTCGCGTTCGGTCGAAATTTGGTAACGGCGGGAAAGACTGAGGACGCCAATATCCTTAGACGTGGCACGGAGCACGGATGCAACGTGGTTCTCGCCGACGATAACTACAACGGATGCGAATACGCGCTTATAGTTGCGGATTTGGCAGTCGAGCCGTGTCAAGCTATCTCGTTCGGATTTTATCTCGAATACTGTGGTCGTTCCGTTTAGGATAGACACATCCGCTTTGCATTCGCCGGCGCGGAACTCCGTCAGCATGCATGCGGTCTTGAGATTGTGCTTGCCAAGCAAAACTCGATGCGTGAGCGCAGCCTTATAGATGTACTCGTCGCGCAACCCACCCTTTTTCAATACGTTGAATGCCGCATCGAACACGTCGGCAACAACGCCGGCACCGCGCACATGGTTGAGCACGCCCGACTCTTTGATCAATCGGACGAATCGAGCCGACTTCTTCTTGGTCGCAAGTTCGCGGATCACAGCTGATGAGAACAGTCGTGAATATGCCGATAGCTGTGTTGCGCTCAGTTCCAAGATAGACTCCGCATGGGTGCGCGTGCATCGCGCCAACCTCCTCCTTCATACAGCGATTTGGCTGAAGGGAGAACATCTTTGTTGTCGCGAGATTCCTTCGTAATGAACTGATATATATGGGCTATTCCTAGCGCAGTGAGTCGGGCAACCAAAGACGCAAGTGCGAGGTTGTTGCCTGGTGCGGTGAAGTGATAATTCGTTCTCCACAACCCTGCGATGGTTGCCAAGGTGATCGACTAAATCAGATGTCGAACTAAAATACTACCTAGCCCGAACTATTCGCCGCGTTGGTTGCGTTGATGGCGGAGCGGTTGCGAGCACAGGCTGTTGGCCGGGTTGACGGCGAGGGGTTTTCAAGGACGCTGTGTGACGCGTGGGAGGCAATTGGGTAAGGGCTCTTGCGGCGCATCCGTCCGCGAGCTTCACGGCGCCTGCGGGCAGAGCCGGGCTGCGATCAGGGCGAGGTCAGCGGCGTGCGGCAGATGGGGCGGGAACGACAGCTTGATCTTGGTTCGCAACTCCTCGACGCGCACCGCAATCTTCACCAACAGCACGCGGATCGTCGCGAATGTGGCACCCCGCCAACGCGAGCGTTTCGGCGCCGCCAGCCGAACCGAGTGCAGCAGCCAGTAGGCACCCGTGTGCAGGAAGAGGCGGAACTGGTTGGCCTGCCAGCGATGGCACGCGGTCTTGTCGGAACGCGTGTAGAGCTTCAGATCCTTGATCAGGTTTTCCATCCGTCCACGCGCACAGTAGACCTTCTCGTAGAGAACCTTCGCCCGGCCCGGCAGATTGGTGACGATGAAGCGCGCATCGGTGCCGAGCGCGGTGGCCTCGACGCGCGCGATGATCTTTTCCTCCTGGGCCCATGAGCCGGCCGCATACTGGAGTTGGTGGAAGCGGCGCACCCGCGCGAGGCCGGGCTTCCAGCGCCAACGGCACTGCTCGTGCCAGGGGGCGGCGTGGGCTTCCAGCGTCCGGTTCGTCGGCAGGCCGAGGATATAGTCGCAGCGCTTCTTCCGCAGCAGATCCAGCACCTCCGGCGCGCAGTAATGGCCGTCGCCGCGAACCAGGATGGCGACCTTCGGCCAGTGGCGGCCGATGCGATGGACGACGTGCAGCAGCACGCGCGCGATCTCGGCGCCCGAGGGCCGCTTGCCGGGCCGGATCAGCGACAGGATCGGCTTGCTGGAATTGCCCTCGAAAATGTGGATCGGCTGAAAACAGTGGCCGCCCGCATGGGTGTTGAACAGCGCAAGCTGCTGGCCGCCGTGAACCAGATCGTCGGTGTCGTCGATATCGAGCACGATCGATGCAGGAGGCGCATCGTAACCACGGCAGAACAGGTCGATGAAGTTGATGCCTATCCGGTAGAGCACCTTAAGATCGGCTAAGTTCTCCAATCGCGAGATGGTCGGCTGGCTCGGCAGGCCGGCGCCGCTTTCGGGCGCACGCCCGCAGGCGATCTTCAGCGCCGGATCGTGGCGCAAGGTGTCAAGATCGTCGGCATCCTCGTGGCCGCACGCGATCGCCATCATGCGTGCCGTCACCATGTCGTCGTAGGTGTGCGTGACGAGCAGCGGGTTGCGCGTTTCGGGCAGAGCAGAGGCAATGACCTCTGCAAGGCCGAGCCGCAGCGCCGCCTCCCGCAGCACCACCGCGCCGCCGTTGGAGCTGAGATTGCCGGCGTCGCGCGCAACTGTGAGCGACTTGGCGCCGACCGGTGACAGGCCTGGAAGAAACGGAGTAACCTGCATGATGATGGGCCGGTTGCCAGCTTGGCGGCTGCGGGTGATGCTTCGACACCAGAACCTTAGGCCAAACCAACCACTTCGTCGCCGCCCATCACCTCATCCCGCTGGAGGCCGTGAATAGTTCAGGCTAGCGCAATGTCCACAAGTGCCGCGCCCCTTCAAGCATCCCGTTTTGCTGCCGAATCCAGCCGCGCACGAAATATCCCCGTCAAAGTTGATCCGACTCCACCCGAGCACGCGCGCGAAGGGATTCCCAAACACGCACTGTGATGATTCAGTCTTCGCGTGGTTCGACAGTGAAGGTCCGGATGCAAGGTATGTTTTTGTAAACAAAAAACCCGTGCCTCCGGACGCTTCATCCGGACCGCTCCCGCGCAGGACGCTGTGCGCGGGATGACACCACGCAACGTGATGAGACGTCTTATGGGCCGGCGCCACTCTCATGATCCCAAGTGCCACGTCGTATCCGCACGGTTGACCGATGCGCAATTCATCAGCCTTGCCGAACGCGCGCACAAGACAGGTAAGACCGTCGCCGATCACATCCACGCGCTGATTGTGGACGGCCATGACCGTCCCGTCGCCAAATTACCTTGCGAGGCCCGGGCGCCGCTCATCACCCTCGCCATCAAAACGGAACGCCGCGACCGGATCGATGCGCTCGGCCGGGATTTGAACAGTCTCGCTCACGCCATCAACGCGTACAATCTTCCCCCGGCGTCAGAAATGGCGGACTGTTTGAACGGCATCGGCCAGTGCGTCATGCCGCTGGTGCGCGGCCTCATGCCTATGACGAACGGCAACCGCATCAGACTGCGCACCCAAAGCTACCTCAGCCTCAACCGCATCGCCGTCAATCTGCGCCAGATCGCCAGCCGCCTCGACGGGCTTGGACTGCCTGTTCCCGATGATGTGGTATCGCACTGGTCGGAACTGACCGCGCTGCTCGATCATGCCGACCGCAGCGGTGCCTCATGATCGTCAAGATCAACCCGCCCACGCGCACCTTTTCCGAGACCGTGACGTACCTGCTGCACGACAAGGCGCAGGGTGGCGCTGCCAGACCGGCCACCAGCGATCGCGTGGCCTGGATCGCAACCCGCAACTGCCGCCACGCCAATGGCTTCGCCGCCGCCGCCGAAATGGCTCACACTGCCAACCATGCCCAGGAGCTGAAGCTGGCGGCCGGCCTCAAGGCGTCGGGCCGTCCGCTGCTCACACCGGCCAAGCATGTCTCGCTGTCGTGGAGCGCAGCCGAGCAGCCCACACGCAACGAGATGGCCGCCACGGCCGACAGCTTTCTCGCCCACATGGGATGGTCGGACCATCAGGTGTTAATCGTCGCCCATTCCGATACCGCACACCCGCACGTCCATCTGCTGATCAATCGCGTGCATCCGGTCCGTGGCACCGCCTTGAACGACCGCCACGACTTCACCCGCGCCGCTCAGTGGGCCAAGCCATTCAACCCGGCGCCAGCTCCCGCGCCGGCAAGACCGCACCGCTGGCCTCGGCAATGGGCGAAGAAGCGCATTCGCACACCGGAACAACGCGCCGCCTGGCACGCAAACCGCCTGGAGCAGCGCCGGCGGCAACGCGATCTTGCACTGGGCCGATCGCAAACCTCGCTTCTCGTCCACGCAGCGGTGCGAGCGGGACACTTCGACCAAGCCAAGACTTTAGCGCGGCACGGCCACTCACGACGGCGGCTGCGCAGCCGGAGATCTCTTGCGATTGAGCAACCGCAATGGTCCATCGCGCAGTTCGTGACATCGGCACCGCCGTCGCGCGAGGGTGACGTCAGCGAACGCGCCACGGCGTGGTCGTCCCTCGCGCAAGACTTCCGCTACCTGTGGGCCGAACTGGCGCGCACCACGCCGCACGGACTGCGCGCTGCCGCCGCCGAGCTGCTGCATCGCCAGCATGAGGCGCGGTCCCAGGCCTTGAAAGCCGCCTTCAAAGCCAACGATGCGGCTCACCGGTTGCGCTGGCAGAATTACCAAGAGCAACGGGACCAGATCCACATCGCAACTCGCGCGCCTCCACGGGTTTCGCCGCGCTGGCCTGTTACCCGATACCCGACCGCAGGACCATGAATTCATTGTGATATTTACGAAGTTTAATATCCCCAGAAATTCCATCTTCAGCCCGAGCCGCCGTGCACGTCCCATCTTGTCAGCTGGCAGATAACTAGGTCTGCTGGAGAGAATGTTTTGTTTCAACTCTCTTTCCGTGAAAGGCCATTCCCATGAAAACGCCACTCGATCTAGGACACAAACAAATTGATGCCGATCAGATTGTCGCCATCCGCCCCAACCGTGACGAAGACCGCGCCCGTCTCGAAAGCACGACCGGGTCGGCCAAAAACTGGACAACGCGCATCACCATGCGTGATCGCGTCAATCACAACGTTGAAGATCTGACCGTCAGCCAGGTAGCCGACGCACTCGCCAAGCTCGGATTGAAAACCACCTACATTCCCAAGGACGACATCGCGATCATCGACCGCAAGGATATGCCCGCCACCTACCATCCGTTCGGCGTCAATTCCGACCGGCCAGACAGCGAGCGGATCTTCCATTCCGAAGTGCGCATCGGTGCGGTGAAAATCTGGCTGCGCTCGACGCTTGCCGAACTCAATCAATCCGGCACGGCCAAGCCCGTCGCCAGCCTCCACGCGCTCGCAGGCGACCCCGCACGCCCACCCGCGCCAACCCAGGCTCCCGCCAATGGCAAGGACCGTCCTGCACCCGGCCTTGGCACCAAGGGTTAGATCGGTCGCTTTGAAGGATTGATCTCGCACCGGCTGCCGCCGTTGCTCCATGAGGGCCGGCGGCAGTTTTTATTTTCAACGCTATGACGTTTTATCCGTAAACTTTGTGAACTGAATTTCTTGCCCATGCGTGTGGGGGAGATCCCCCTCGGGTCAGCGCCTGAAGCGGCGGCTGCCTGTCGGGGGCTGCGCTCTATCCGCCGTCGCGCCGGGCGCGACGGCGGACGGAGCCCCTGCCGGGTCTCCGCCCGTGCGGGTGACGATCGCGATCTCGCCGCAGCGGCCTGTCGCTGAGGAGCGCCTTGGCAACGGACGTGAAAGTGGTCGCGCCATCGCCGCATCCCGGCGCGCCGGAACCGCTTGGCGACCGGAAAAACCCCGGCTTCAGGACTCACCAAAAATGCAGCCCCCGCCGGGGTCTGTGCTTGTCCCTTGCGGGGCCCTCGGTGTCGTGAAGGGCCCCGGCAAGGGACGGCTCCGAAAATGCAGACCCCGGCACGGCGAAGGCTCTTGATCCGCAACAAGACGATGGCCGCAACATGCTGATTTTATGCGAAAAAAGCGCGATTTTACTAGAACAAAATGCGAACATGTGCTAGGGTATCAGCACGGTGAAAACGTTGCATTTGGTTCGAGTTGACGCCATGCCCCACCCCCGCCCACGGCCTCATAATCAGACCCTGTCCCAGCCCGCCACGCCGCGCGCACCAACAGAGCGCCGCGACGATAGCTGACGGCTTCACGCCCCCTGAAACCCGCCTGCGATCCTGACCCCACCCTGCGCTGCGTTGCGCAGGACGGCCCCGCTTTGCCCGGTGCCCAGGGACAGCCCCGCGTCGGCGTGCCGGTTGATCCGAGCCCCGGCTTTAGCGCGGGCTCGGCCAAACGGCCCGCTCCTGATTTCAACCGAACGGAGCCCCAAACCATGACCGCCAGTTCTAACCCGCGTTTCGATCTGCACGCCCGCATCACGCAGACCATTGTCGCCGCCATCGAAGCCGGAGCCAAAGGCGACGAATTCGAAATGCCGTGGCACCGGCCCGGCACCGCCTTCGACGTGCCGCGCAACGTCCTCACCGGCAAGCCCTATCACGGCATCAACGTGCTCTCGCTGTGGATCGACGCCGACGAGAAGAAATTCACCCGCCAGCGTTGGGCCACCTTCAAGCAATGGGAGCAGATGAATTGCCACGTCCGCAAAGGCGAAAAGGGATCGCTGATCGTCAAATACGGCACCTGGACGCCCAACGCCGCAACGCCCAAAGGCTCGCCAGGAAACGCCGCCGCCAATGCTGACAACGACGGCGGCGACAGCGCCGAACGGCTGTACGCGCGGCCCGCGTGGGTGTTCAACGCCGCCCAGGTGGATGGCGCGGAAACCGAAGCCGACAGCCCGCGCCCCGACCTCACCACCCGGCTCGAAGCCGTTGACCGGTTCATCGCCGCGACCGGAGCCAGCATCGGCCACGGCGGCACCCGCGCCTTCTACCGCCGCCCGCCCGCCGATCTCATCATGATGCCGCCGCGCAATCTGTTCACCGGCACCAGCACCTCGACGCCGACCGAATCCTATTACGCGACCCAGCTGCACGAACTGTCCCACTGGACCGGCGCGGAGCACCGGCTCAACCGCAGCTTCGGTAAACGGTTTGGCGATCACGACTACGCGCTGGAAGAATTGTGCGCCGAACTGTCCGCCGCTTACCTGTGCGCGGAACTTTCAATCAGCAATGCGCCGCGCCTCGATCACGCCCGCTATCTCGAAAACTGGCTCGCCGCCTTGAAGGCCGACACCCGCGCGATCTTTGCCGCCGCCTCCGCCGCCAGCCGCGCCAGCCAATTCCTGATCGCGCTCCAGCCCGCCGCCAGCGCGGACGATGCCGCCGCGATCAAAGCCGCTTGATCCAACCCCAATCCTCAGGAGCCTTTGCCATGACTGCCACCATGACCCACTTGCCGCTCGCCGCCCTGCATATGTCCAAGCTCAACGTCCGCCGCCACGGCCCCAAGGACATCGCCAGCCTCGCCGCGTCCATCCGTGCCCAAGGCCTGCTGCAACCGCTTATCGTGCGCGCCGACGGCGACGGGTACGAAGTCGCCGCCGGAGGCCGCCGCTTGAAGGCCCTCCATCAGATCGCCGGTGACAACGAACCCATCGATCCGGTGCCGTGCGTGCTGCTCGACGGCAGCGATGACGCCGCCGCCATCGAAGCAAGCTTGGCCGAAAACATCGAACGCCTGCCCATGGATGAAATGGATCAGTATTCCGCCTTCGCCGCCCTCATCAAACAGGGCCGCAGCGAGGACGAGATCGCCCAGCGGTTCGGCGTCACGACTCTGATCGTGCGCCGCCGCCTCGGGCTTGCCCGACTCCACCCCGATATTCACCGGCTCTACCGCGCCGGAGAAATCGACGCCGACACCTTGAAACTGCTAACGCTTGCCAGCCGCGACAAACAAAAGGCCTACGTCGCCGCGCTTCGCGACGGCAGCGGCGAGGTGCCGCCGCGCTGGCAGTTGAAAGCGTGGCTGCTCGGCGGCGCGGAAATCGCAACGCGCGCCGCGCTGTTCGACGAAGCCGCCTACACCGGCGATATCAGCGGCGATCTGTTTGGCGACGCCCGCTACTTTCTCGATCACGAGCAATTCTGGCGCTTGCAGAACGAGGCCATTGCCAGCCTGCGCGACAATCTGCTGGCCAAAGGCTGGAGCGCCGTGGAGATTATCGGCCCCGGCACCGCGTTCCAGTCTTGGCAGTACGAGGATTGCCCCAAGGCGCAAGGCGGACACACCGTCATCGAGGTCGAGCCCAACGGCACCGTCACCGTCCACAAAGGCGTACTCTCGCGCGACGACGCTAAGCGGCGCAGCAAAGCCGAACGCACCAGCACCGGCAGCGCGACGGAACCAGACAGCAAGCCCCACGACCGGCCCGAACTGTCGGCTCCGCTCGCCAACTATATCGATCTGGTGCGGGCCGCACTCGTCAAGGACGCGCTGACGGCCCATCCCGGCACCGCACTCAAGGTTCTGCTGGCGCTGCTGGTCGGCGGATCGTCCCATTTGACGGCGCAGCGCGACCCGATGCAATCCGCCAGCGAAACCGCCGCCGCGCGGCTGGCGAGCCTGCCCGCCCATCAACGCACACTGGATGCCGCCGCCCGCACCCAAACCGCCCTTGGTCTCGACGCCGGTGCCGCCTTACCCGGCGGCAACGCCACGGCGCAAAAAAATTACGCGCAAGTCCGCGACTGGAGCGAGGCCGACGTGATCGCCGCGCTCGCCGTGGTGACGGCGCAGGTGCTGGCAACCGGCAGCCGCTTGATCGACGTGCTGGGGTGCGATCTCGCCGTCACCGTCCGCGATGAGTGGCAACCCGATGCCGCGTTTCTGGCCCTGGTCCGCGACAAGGAAGTGACGGGTGCACTGCTCGCCGACGTGATCGGCAAACGCGCGGCGGCAAGCTACCTGACCGATACCGGCACGGCGCAGAAATCCGTGATCATGAACGCACTGACCGGCACCGCGCGGCCCAAAGTCGACGGCTGGTGTCCGCGCTGGCTCGCCTTTCCACAGAAGGGTTACACCAAGCGCCCGCTGACCGCCGGTCCGCGCCAAGAGGCGTAAATCGCGGCGCTCATCAACAGGGCTTGCGGCTTAAGAAAAAGGCCGGGGTTTGCGCCCCGGCCTTCATGTTTGTGTGGACGTGATCTTAGATGGGATGCGGCCACGCATCCTCGTCATCGTAGTCCTTCGGCCGAAAAGTGCGGCTGTGTTCGGCCACCCGGCGTTTCACTTCCAGCCGCGCTGCTTCGCGCACCTGCGGCGTGGATTGCTCCCACAGCACGACCGCATCGAGAATGAGATCGTTCATGTACATCGCATGATTGACCGCCAGCGTGGTGATGCGGTCACGCTCGGGTTCCGACAGTTTGAGATGCGCGGTCAGGCCCCGCTTCTTGGCATGAACTTTCCGCATGTCCCGCTGGCACAGCTTCGTGTCCTGCTCGCGGTTGGCATGGATCCACGCCAGCACCTCCTGCTGCACGCGCTCCCGCACCTCGGGCGACGCCCCATCCCAGATGTGGATCGCTTCCAGCACCAGGGTGTTGAGACGCTTGTCGGTGTCGCGGGCGATGGCCTTTATCCGGGTCAGTTCAGCGCGGCTGAATTTTGCGCCGATGGAGTGCGTGCGATGACGGGGTGCAACCCGCCGCAAATCCTCAGTGCCGGAGACCGCCGTCTTGGGCACCGCCGGAAAGCCAGGGCTTGCCGTGTCAACCGGTGGATAGGGTGGTTCGCCATTTCCGGCGCCGCCTGCGGCTGGAATGGGCGGATGATAATTGGACGTCGCGTTTCGGTCTTGCCGTGATGAAAAGAGTTGCATCGCTATACCCCCATACAAACACACCATGTCAATTTGCGCGAACGGTTCAAAACTCAAACGCCCGCGCGGCACTCTGGCTTGCCATCAATTGGAGCCCCCTCCTCCCCCATTCCATTTCCAACCTAGCAGCACACAGCAATCCCGCAATCGCAGGCGAAACGCCTGGACCTTTTTGTGCCGCAATGTGGAGTGGAAGCAATAAGGTGAGGATCAGGCGTTAACTCATTGATCGACTTGCCTGATGCGATCAGTATTCATTATAACTTCGTTAATTTCAACCATAACTTCAGTCGGTTTAATGTAAATAGTCACGACTGTGACTCGCACGACTCTGTTGCTGCTGCATTCACGGCGCAAATAGAATCCTGTTTTTATTTAGCGTGAGATTGCCGAACGAAATTCCTATTTATGTTGCCTATGCGCCGGAATCAAAGTGCCGGGCGTTTGCGTTTGATCTGAGGCGGTTGCGCGTGCATCCGCTGCCGCCGCCGCAACACCGGAGCAGGTGGGTTGGGTGCAGACGGCTGAGGTGCTGGCGCAACCGGCGGCGGAGAATGCGCGGTTGCCAGAAACAAGCCCAGCCCCGAGCCCAATTCCACCAACACCGCAAACAGCACGATCAAGACAATCCGCACTCTGGACGCCGCCGCGCCGCTGATCGCCACGAACAAATCGACCTGGGCCTCGCCCGGTTGCGGCGTGTCGCCGTCCTGCAGGCGCTGCAACTCGTCCATCGATCCGCGCCGTTGCGTCTCAAGCCGTCCAGCTTCGTGCGCCTGCGCGCGCTCGATGCGTAGTTTGGCGATGTCGGCGCACAGCGTGCGGGTTTCCGGGGCGGTGATCTGGGAGCAGCCCTTCGACGCCGCATGACGCGGATTGAGTTCAAACAGCCGCAGCTCTTCGTCGATGACGGCAACCGCGCGCGGCGTGCTAAGCGGGGTCCGGCGTTCCGTGTAACCGGCAAGCTCATCACGCAGCGTGGCGATCCGCTGCGAGCGCGTCTGATGGCTGTGAGCGTCGCTGGCCCGGCTCACCGCCGCAAACCCGATGCCGGCGGTCAGGCTGCCAACGGTAAGCACCACAAACATCACCGAGGCGATGCCGACGAACAGAGTATGCTGCGACCGGCGGGCGATCACGATTGCGCACGGCAGGATGACCTTCAAGCCGTCCAGCCCGAGACTGGCGATCCCAAATAGCCAGCGCTCCTCCGCCGACCGGCCTTGCGCCGACCAGAATACGACATTGATCCCGCCCGACACGCCGATCAACGCCAGCGCCACCACAACGCCCGTCCCCGTCAACAGCCGCCGCATATCCAGCCTCCTGTCTCTAACTGACAAACAGCCGAAACTAGCGGGGTTAGGCGGTACGGTGCGAGGTGACTGGGGGGCAACCTTCAGGCGCCCTCATAGGCAGGTGGTAAATGGCGAACACCTGCGCCAGATCGACCAGGGAACAACCCATATTTTGAGGATGAATTAATCATCTGAGGTGCATAGAATGAATGAAGAACGGAAGGACGAATCATGCCGACGGGTGACCACGTCAAAGCACTGCTGGCATCTCACGCCGAAGGCGACGATGCGCAGTTTTTTGCCGTCGCGATGCAGATCGCGGCTGCCGAGGCGCGCGTTGGTCACGGCAAATTCGCCGAAGAACTCAGGAGCATGATCGACAAGGCTAAGGTTCGGCGTGCCCCAAATCCGCACGCCCCCATTCCGCTGGCCAGGCCCCGCGGCGAACTTGCTGATATTCTGAGCGCATCGTATCCAAAGGTTACCCGCGCCGACATGGTTCTCGATCTGGCTCTTGGTCTGCGATTGGAGCGCGTGATCAAGGAGCATAAAGCAGTGCGCATGATCCGCAGTAGAGGGCTCGCGCCACGGCGCAAACTCTTGCTGGTCGGAAAGCCGGGCACGGGCAAGACGATGACGGCTTCTGCGCTGGCGGGCGAACTCGGTCTGCCGTTATTCGTCGTACGCCTCGATGGTCTCATCACCAAGTTCATGGGTGAAACATCTGCAAAGATTCGGCTGGTCTTTGATGCCATGGCTCAGACGCGCGGCGTCTACCTCTTCGATGAATTCGATAGCATCGGTTCCGAGCGCGGTCTTGGTAATGACGTCGGGGAAATCCGCCGCGTGGTGAATGCATTCCTGCAAATGGTTGAGCAGGATAATTCCGACAGTCTGATTATAGCGGCGACCAATCATGCAGGTCTCCTGGACCGCGCGTTGTTCCGTCGTTTCGATGATATCATCTCTTTCGAGCTACCCGACGCGCCACAGATCAAGCTGCTGATCCAAAACAAACTTACAGGCTTCAAACGCGGCAAGCTGAAGTGGCCGGCCATCGCAAAGGCAGCCTTGGGCCTGAGCTACGCCGATATTGCACGCGCTTCCGACGATGCCATCAAAGATAGTCTGATCGGCGAGAGAGAGACGATCGAGCAAGCAGACTTGATGACCGCAATCCGCGAACGGCACCTCACATTTGCTGGTTCTGAACGGAGTACTTAATGCCGGTCGACCCGACGCGGACGCATCCGCACCTTTTTGTCCCGGCCCCAGCCACGTCCTCTCCGTTCCGCAGCCCAATCTCCGGCGGCGGTCACTTTCGCATGGCACCGCGCAATCGTGGTCCTCATGCCAGCCGCCTGGAGCAGCAACTAAACCAAGCCAAGCAAGCCTCCGATGCTGCTATCGCCGCACAAAAAGAAGCCGGTATCGAAGATGGCTTCGGTATCACGTTGCAGTTTGAGGGTGCGCCGAATTTCGATCTGAAATTCGAAAGCCTAAATATGTCCAGAAGCGGTGTCGAATTGCTTGGTGTGCGCACGCTGCCAAACGGACAAGTTCAGGCCACAGTCTTCGTGCCCGACGGTAAACTCGCGCTTTTTTTAAAGCGTGTCACGGCGTATCGCGACGAAGAAACCAAGCCCAACAAGGACGGCCAAACGCGACCCAAGAACGAGGATCTGGTTGCCAGCATCTCCGATGTTCATGTGGCAGCCCTTGAGGCGCTATGGACAGATAGCGTTTCCTTTCCTGGGCTCGATACCCCGGTAACTTGGGAAGTCTGGCTGCGCAGGAGCGCCGACATCGACCACGTCGCGCGGTTGCGCGCGGCTGCGCCTGATTTCAATCTCGCCATCCATGACGAAGCCATCACATTTATCGACCGCAGCATCATTCTGGTGCATGGACGCGGCCGCGATCTCGCGCGTTCGAACGAATTGCTAGGCTCAATTGCTGAGCTGAGATTGGCAAAGACAACCGCTGATCTGTTTACCACCATGTCACGCGTCGAGCAGACCGCATGGGTTGATGATGTTGTCGGCCGCCTCCGCTTGCCGCCGGCCAACGCGCCCTATGTCTGCTTATTCGATACCGGTATCAATCACGGGCATCCCCTGCTCGCAGCGGTCACTGCCGATACCGATCTCCATACCTACAATCCCGACTGGGGCGTCGATGACCGGCACGGCCACGGCACGCCGATGGCGGGGCTCGCGCTACATGGCGATCTCAATGACGTTTTGGCAGGGAACCAGGACCTCCCGCTGACGCACCGTTTGGAAAGCGTGAAGCTCTTCAATGCCGATGACCAGCACGAACCGCACCTGTATGGAGCCGCTACAGTTGAGAGCGTCAATCGCGTCGAGGTCATTCCTAATCGCCAGCGTGTCTACTGTATGGCAGTGACCGCAACGGACGATCGCGACCGTGGTCGACCGTCATCATGGTCCGCAACACTCGATGAAATCACATCAGGACGCACCGACGGTGTCCGGCGCTTAATGGTGCTTTCGGCGGGCAACACGAACCCGTCAGAACGCAAGACCTACCCCATTTCCAATATGACGGACGGCGTGCATGACCCCGGCCAGTCCTGGAATTCGCTCGTCGTAGGTGGCTACACGGAAAAGGCGCTCGTTGATCAGGCCAAGTACCCTGGTTGGCAGGCATTAGCGCGCGCTGGCGATCTGGCACCGGCAAGTTGCACGGGCGTCACTTGGACGAAGAGTCGCTGGCCCATCAAGCCGGATATTGTGCTCGAAGCTGGCAACATGGCGATCAATCCCCAGCACGCCGATCCCGACTACATCGATGATCGCTTGCAGACCCTCAGCACGGCGCACAATTTTGGCGACCGTAAACTTCTTGTGCCCTTCGGCGACACTAGCGGTGCCGCCGCCCTTGGCGCGCGACTGGCCGCCAAGGTCTGGGCGAAATATCCAGCTCTGACACCGGAAGCCGTCAGAGCGTTGATCGCGCACGCAGCCAGCTGGACGCCCGCGATGCTCGCACGCTTCACCAATGCAGATGGCGAGATCGACTATGAGCCACTGGTTCGCTGCTTTGGGCAGGGCGTACCCAATGAGCGCCTGCTGCTTTCCAGCCTCGACAATTCACTGACGCTGATCGCACAGGGCGAGATCACGCCGTTCCACAAAGACGGCAGTGCCATCAAGCCTCGCGAAATGAAACTGCACGCGTTGCCGTGGCCGCGCGACGTATTAGCTGATCTGCAAAATACCCCAGTCACCCTCAGGGTCACACTATCATATTTTGTAGAGCCCAATCCCGGCGCGCGCGGATGGTCGACAAAGTACGGCTACCAATCTCACGGTCTTCGTTTCGCGGTGAAGCGCGCAGGGGAATCTGTCGGGGCATTTCAAAAGCGCATTAACAAAGCCGAGCGAGAAGAAGACTACGATGCTAGTCACCTTGGCGAGACGGGTGAGTGGCTTTTCAAAGGAAACACCTCATTGCCGACGTTAGGTTCGTTGCGCACAAACACCTGGAGCGGCTCGGCCATTGATCTGGCGGCGCGTGAACACATCGCGGTCGTGCCCACGTATGGCTGGTGGAACAAACGGCCCAACCTCGAAGGCTACGTAAAATCTTCGCACTATGCGTTGATCGCCACGATAACGACGCCCGACACCGATATCTACACAGCAGTCGCGACACAGATCGGCGTGCCGATTGTCATTGAAACCTAAGATGAAGCTTCATCCAAAGCCCGCAAAAAGCGGGTCATAATGACATGGAATAGTATGTTAACTCGACTTCTTTGCCATGATATCGGCAAGTCGCTGCGAGGTTTCATTGGCAATGCGTGCGGCATCGGTCTCGTTCAAGTGAGCATAGATGGCACTCGTGCGCACATCCGCATGACCCAGCACGCCGCCAACCTGACGAAGCGAGGCCCCGAGCCGGGTTGCCGTCGCTCCAAATGCATGGCGTAAATCATGCCGCCGGTAACCGGCGCATCCAGCGGAAACGCGATGACGACGCCACGCACTCGCAAGACCACGGTAGGGCATCGATGAATCGCGCGGGCTGGGAAACACCCAGTCGTCAGGTTTTGGTTGCTGAGGCCGGATGCTACGCAAAAGGTCCACGGCTGGCGCTCCAAGCGGAACAATTTTCGCGTCCGTCTTACTATCGGGAAGCGCCAGATGCCCCGGCGCATCGAGATGGACATAACCCCACTTAAGGGATTCGATCTCGCCGGAGCGGCACCCAGTTAAAATAAACAAAGGCACCATCACCGGCAGCAGGCCCGGCATGCCGGCAAGGTACGCAGCCAGCGTAGCCAAAGCGTAAGCATCCGGTGAGAACCGCAGGGGCTACGTGTTTGGGTCGGGCTCTTGTGCGAGGAGCGCTCGCTCCTCGATGATGATCTGCTTGAGGCATTCGATGCCGTATTCGGTGAATGCCGGGCAGCCGTCCTCGCCGACACCGATGACCCAGAGACAGCCCTCCTCGGGGTCCATGTTTATGGAGATCTCCCGCAGCCACGCCTCGTCCTCGCCGAGCATTTCGGCGACGTGGGAGATCGTGAAGAGTAAGCATCCGGTGAGAACCGCAGGGGCTACGTGTTTGGGTCGGGCTCTTGTGCGAGGAGCGCTCGCTCCTCGATGATGATCTGCTTGAGGCATTCGATGCCGTATTCGGTGAATGCCGGGCAGCCGTCCTCGCCGACACCGATGACCCAGAGACAGCCCTCCTCGGGGTCCATGTTTATGGAGATCTCCCGCAGCCACGCCTCGTCCTCGCCGAGCATTTCGGCGACGTGGGAGATCGTGAAGACGTAGGAGATGCCAGCCATGGTCAGGCCGCCCGGCTGATCGCAGCGCCCGCAGTGCGCCAGTTCCAGGGCAGCAGTTCGTCGAGCCGCGAGGCCGGGTGCTCGGCGATCCGGGCCAGCACGTCGGCGAGCCAGGCTTGTGGATCGATATCGTTCATCTTGGCGGTGACGATCAGGCTGTACATGGCGGCGGCGCGCTCGCCGCCGCGATCGGAGCCGGCGAACAGCCACGACTTGCGTCCGAGCGCAATGCCGCGCAGACCGCGCTCGGCGGCGTTGTTCGACAAGCAGATGCGGCCGTCGTCGAGGAAGCGCGTGAAGGCGGGCCAACGCTTGAGCATGTAGTCCATCGCCTTGGCGACATCGTTGCCGCGTGGCAGCTTCGGCCGCTCGGCCCGCATCCAGGCTTCAAGATCGGCGATGAGTGGTGCGCTCAGGTCCTGGCGGACGGCACGGCGCTCGTCAGTAGTCTTCCCGTTGATGCCGCGCTCGATCTCGAACAGGGCATCCATGCGTCGCACAGTTTCGAGCGCCAGCGGCGAGATCGGCGCCGGCATCTTGCCTTCGGCCTTGCGGCGAGCACTGGCCTCGATATCGGCGAGCGCGAAGAACGGCCGGCGCGCATGGGCCCAGCAGGCAGCTTCCAGGATCGGACCCGGCGTGCGACCGGTCTCGTAGAGTTGAGTGTAGCCGCCATAGGCGTCGGCCTGCAGCACCCCCGACCATCGGGCGAGGTGGCGGCGCGGATGCTCTCCGCAGCGATCGCGCGAGTAATAGAACATTGCAGCAGGTGGCGCACCGCCATTGAACGGTCGATCGTCGCGGACGTAAACCCAACATCTGCCGGTGTGGGTTTTCCCCTTTGCGAGCACGGGCACCGTGGTGTCGTCACCGTGCAACCGCTCGGCGGCGAACACATGCGCCTCGACACGACGGAGCAGCGGCTCCAGTGCCGCACATCCCGCGCCGACTTGATCGGCCAGCGTCGACAGGCTCAACGGCACGCGCTCGCGGGCATAGCGCTCGGCCTGGCGGTTCAGCGGTTGATGCTGGCCGAACTTTTCAAACAGCAGCATGGCGAGCAGGTTCGGCCCAGCCCAACCGCGCGGCGTGACATGGAACGGCGCCGGTGGCTCGCTGATCCCCTCGCAATCCCGGCACGTCATCTTCTCGCGGACGTGCTGGATGACCTTCCACTGGCGCGGGATCACCTCCAGCGTTTCGGTGACGGTCTCGCCGAGCCTGCGCAACCGCGTGCCGCCGCAGCAAGCGCACGTGGTCGGCGCTGAAATGACGACGCGCTCGCGCGGGAGGTGCTCGGGGAACGGCTGGCGGGACGGGCGCTTACGCGTAAAGGCGGCAACGTCCGCCGTTCTCACTGCAGCCTGCTCGGCGGCAATCTCGTCCTCGGTGGCGGCCGCCTCTAGCTCTTCGAGACCAAGCTCCATCTGGTCAAGGAGACGTGTGGTGCGTTCCGAGCGGGGGCCGTAGATCTGCCGCTTGAGCTTGGCGATCTCCAGGTTCTGTCGCGCGATGATCGCGGCATCGTCGGCCATCCGGGCGCGTGCCAGCGCCAGTTCGGCCTTCAGCGATGCAATGTTATCGGGTGACGAATCCATGCTCTCATGGAATCACAGACCATCGTCCGCCGCTCGCAGAAAGATCAGCTATCCCGCACGTTCCGGGCGGAATGTGTGAACCGGGTTACGCCAATCGATCCCGTCGAGCATGTAGGCGAGCTGCGCGGCCGAAATGGCAACGCTGCCGTTCGCCGCCGACGGCCAGACAAAGCGACCGCGCTCCAGCCGCTTGGCGTACAGCGATAGGCCAAGACCGTCGTGCCAAAGAATCTTGATCAGGTCACCACGCGCCCCACGAAAAACGAAGAGATCACCGGCAAAGGGATCTCGCCCGAGTGTTTCCTGCACCTGAAGTGCAAGTCCGTTCATGCCACGCCGCATATCGGTGCGCCCGACCGACAACCACACGCGCATGCCTGATGGCACCGGGATCATCGCTTCCTCAGCACGTCGAGCACGCGCTTGAGCGCGCGGCCGTCGAAACTCGAGCCGACACGAACGCGG
>Ga0247839_1001029_pt1 | contig 48454 bp, 58 predicted proteins | sample LaCruzMarch2015__6_FD_192405 | JGI IMG/M metagenome (GOLD analysis project Ga0247839, IMG submission 192405) | Freshwater microbial communities from meromictic Lake La Cruz, Castile-La Mancha, Spain - LaCruzMarch2015_16m | ecosystem: Environmental > Aquatic > Freshwater > Lake | place: Spain... | reverse complement strand
TTCTCATTTTTCCTTTTTTTTTGCAAAAAAATAGGCTAGTTTTTTTTCTAGCCTACTGTTACTTAGTTTTTATTTATTTTATCAATAAAAATTAACTTTTCTTTCCTAATGAAATGAAAAGAGCCAAAGAGATTTGCGACTATATAATATACCTGAACATAAAAATTAATCAGCTCCAGAATAAAATAGATAAATTAAAAAGAGAGGTAACTATTGATAATTTAACATGATTATTAAATAGAAAAGGTATAAAAAAAGAATTTGAAAAAGTTATTTCTAATAAAAATAGATTTTCTGATATAACAACACTTTTATTAATAGATATTGATAATTTTAAAAGAATAAATGACACATATTGACATGATATCTGAGATTTAGTACTTATTGAAATAAGTAAAATATTTAAAGAAAAGGTTAGAAATAATGATGTAGTATGTAGATTCTGAGGAGAAGAATTTGTTATAATAATGCATTGAACAGATTTAGAATGAGCTTTTAATAAAGCGCAGGATATAAGAAAATTTATTGAAGATAATCTTTCAAAAATAATTAATGAAATAGCCCATATATCATCACCAAAAATAACAGTAAGTATATGAGTATCTAAAATTAGAAATGAAGAAGAAAATTGTATAAAAGCTCTTAAAAGAGCCGATGATTCACTACTAGATATAAAAGAAAACTGAAAAAACCAAGTAAAATATGAAACTTAAAAAAATGAAGAAAATCTTCATTTTTTTATACACACACTATTATCTATTATTATTTTATATCCATCAATTCAATATCAAAATTAAGATTTTGTCAAGCCATTGGACTAATGTTTTCAACAGTGATAGTTTTATCATCTGCCTTTAATATCTTAATTTCTCATTGTGCCGTTGGTAATACTGATCAGGCTTTTAGTTCCACTCAAGCATCTGCAAAAGATTTAAGATCTGATTTTTGAAGAACAACTTCTTTTTCTCAATAAGCATCTTTTGGATCTAAGTTAAGAGTTTTCTTCTCTCATATTTTCATTCAAATAACTCAAGCATCAAATCAAGGAATCATTTGTCATGCTCAAACCTGAAAAGAAATAGGTTCTTTTCTATCATAACTACTATCAAACTTTTCACCACTATCATATGTTCAAGTATAATTTACAGAAATTGTATCACCTTTTTCTACTGATTTTGTTTTTTTAGCATCTTTTTTTGCTTTCATTTGAGTTTCTATTTCCTTTACTTTTACATTAATATCTTCACTATAATCTTTCATCTTACCATTCTCATATTGTTTTATTTCTACTGAAATAATTTTTATATCTTTTTCTGGCTTACCATTAGTTCATGTTTTTACTTTTGATATTTTATCAACCGCTTCTTTTCCTTCTACGACTTGTCAAAAAACAGAATGCTTTGAACTAAGAGGCTCTTTATTAAAATCTAAAAAAACATTATTTCACTGATTAATAAAAAATTGACTTCAATTAGTGTTAGGTCAAGAATTTGCCATAGAAAGCGAATATGGTATATTTGATAATTCAGTAGTAAATTCATCATCAAAACTTCATGAGTAAACACTTTCCCCTCACATACCTGTCCCTTTAGGATCTCATCATTGGATCATAAAATCTTTTATTACTCTATGAAATGTTACACCATTATAATATCCTTTTTTTGATAAAGCAATAAAATTTGTGGTTGTTGCTGGAACCAATTCTGTGAACAATTTTATTTTAATTGTTCCATTATCAGTTTTCATAATAGCAACTATATCCCCATTTTGTAATCATTGTGTTTGTTTTGTTTGCATTTGAGTAACATTATTATCAGATAAATTTTCACCACTGTTTGTATTTTCAGTTCAAGTTTGACTATAATTCTCTGTTCAAGTTTGAGTATTAATTCAAATACTTGAATTATTTGTATTTAATCCACATGATACTAAAAATACAATTAAAAATAACAACCCTATTTTTTTCATATTACCTTGTTAAAAATAAATTATTTTCTATGTTTCAACTTAATTTTATTATTTCATATTTTTCTAAAAAAAAGTTCTAAAACATATTCTAAGAATTTTTCTTCATTTTCAAAATTCTTTTTATTACTTCTTAATCTATGTACATCAACTACACTAAATTTAACTTCTTTATCTAAAACTAAAAATTCTTTTAGTTTTTCTATAGACAATTCATCTTTAAAATCAATTTGATAATTAATTCAATTCTTCTTAATAGAAGTTACCATAAATGCTCAGGCCTTCAATTTCAACTTTAATAAATTAAAAAAGTTATTTGTAGCAACTGGAGTATTTCTATTAATATCTTTAAAATCACTAATGATATTTTCTAAATCTGTCATACTATCTAGACTTTCTATTTCTCTATAAAAATTTATCTTATCGAGTTCTGATCAAAAATACGAATCATCTATATAAGCAGGTATATTTAAATCAATAATTGGATTAGTTCGTTTCGTTTTTTGTACAATTATTTTATTCTCTGTTTTTGTAATATTTAATGATAATTTGTCTACATTACTTTTCAATTCTTCTACCTTGTCTTCTAGCATTTCTAAAAATAAATTTACACCTATTTCATGTGATTGTCCACTTTGTCTAATACCGAGAATATCTCATCATCATCGTATTTCTAGGTCTTTAATTGCCAATTCAAACCCTGCTCATAAATGACTATAGTCGACAATTGTCTTTAATCGTTTTGCTGCATCTTCTTTTATTTTATCCTTTTTAAACATAAGATAACAATATCATTTTCTATCTGATCTTCACACTCTTCCTCTAAGTTGGTGAATTTGTCCAATTCAGAAATTTTGTGCATCATTTATAAATATAGTATTTACATTTGGAAAATCAATTCAATTTTCTACAACGGTTGTAGCAAGTAGTATATCATATTGTTTTCTCTTAAATTCTATAATTCTTTTTTCTAAAGCATCTCAAGGAAGTTGTCAATGAGCTATTACTATTCTCTTTCAAGGAAAAATTTTCTCTAAATGATTTCAAACTGTTGTAATGGTTTCTACTCTATTATGTATAAAAAATATTTGTCCTTTTCTATCAAACTCTCTCTTTCAAGCATCAAAAATTATATTATCATCAAATGGTGCAACAATTGTCTGAATTGCTTGTCTACCAACAGGGGGGGTTGTCAACATTGACACACTTTTTATTCAATTTAAAGCCATGTTTAAGCTCCTTGGAATAGGAGTTGCAGACATAGACAATATGTCTATGTTACCTTTAAACATTTTTATTTTTTCTTTATCTTTTACTCAAAATTTATGTTCTTCATCTACTACTAATAATCATAAATCTTTAAATTTTACATCTTCACTCAATAATCTATGTGTTCAAATAATTAAATCAATTTTTCAAGTTTTTAATCTTTCTAGAGTTACTTTTACAACTGAAGGTTTTTCAAATCTAGTAATTACTCATATATTTATAGGAAAATCTTTAAATCTATCAATAGCTTTTTCATAATGCTCATATGCTAGTACAACAAGTGGAGATATTAAAATTGCTTGTTTTCAATTAATGATTGCTTTATAAATACTTGCAAAAGCTATTTCTGTTTTACCAAATCACACATCACCAGACAAAAGTCTATCCATAGGATTTTCTGACTCCATATCTTTATAAATTTCTAAAATTATATTTATCTGATCATCTGTATAAGTATAATTAAACGAATTTGCAAAAATTACCTCTTCTTTTGGAAATGAATGAAATTTATATCATTTAATTAACTTCCTTTTTGCATATACCTCTAATAATTCTTTTGCAATTATTTCTACATCTTCTGAAACCTTACTTAACTTTTTTTCCCATTCTTTAGTATTCAATCATGTCAATTTTGGATTATCTACTCATACATATTTTGAAACTCTTCAAACTTCTGTTATTGGAACAAATAATTTATCATTATTTTTATATTCTATAGTTATATATTCTCTTTTAATGATTTCTTTTCAAGAACTACTTGGTAGTTCCTTAGTGACTATTTCACTAAAAATTCCTATTCAATGGTCTATATGTACTATATAATCTCAAGGGGTTATTTGCATCATTAAATCCAAATTTTTCGAAAGACTTCTTTTAATTCTTTTCTTTACAAAAATACGAGAAATATTGTCATCAGCTATTACATACTCTTTTGCTGTTCTAAAACTCTTTAGATTAAGCAAACTTGTTTCAATAATTTCTATTCAAGACAAATTATTTAGTTCTAAAAAATTATTAATTGTATTTCTATTTTTTGTAAAAATAAATTTATTTATTCCTTTTTCTTCTAATAAATACTTAAAGTCATCTATTTTTTCTATATGCAAATCATCTATTCATAAATTTATACAGTTTATATTCTCAGATAAAGAATTAAATATTATATAATTATTTAAATATGCTGAGATTTGATCATAACTAGAGAAAAAATCTAGTGAATCAATTATTATAAGAGAATCTGTACTATGTGTTTTTTCAATAATGTTTTTATTTATTTTTGTTAAATATGTATCAAAAATCAATACCTCATTTCTTCAGAAACAATATTCCTTTACTTTATCACCATCAACTATTATCTCCTCTATAATATCTCACCAAAAACTCATTTTTGTAGTTTTTCATATAAGATCAGTAAAACTTAATACATCTCATATAACTTTAAAAGTTCAAACATTATCATACTGCGAAAAATGATATCAATATTCATTTAATTTTTTAGTTATTTCATCTATTATTATTTTTTCTCAAACACTTATTTTTAAAACACTTTTGTACTCCAACTTAGAAAAATAATCAGAATTTATACTAAAAAAATCTTTTACAACTATATATTTTCATATATTATTATGATAAAAATTTGCATAATCAGAAAAATTATCTAAGTTATGAATTTCAATTTCTAAATATTCAGCTATCTTTAAATATGTATTTAATTGTTTTTCACTTTCTACAACAATCAAAAAAGACTGTGAACTTAATAATTCAGTTCTTAAAATTAACAACCTAGAAAATATACTTCAAAAATTTATATAATGTTTGTTTTTATCTATTTTTATGTTTAAATCTATCATTTTTATATGGCATTAAATTTTTATTTGCAAATTATACAAAAAAATTAAAATATATAAAGTTAAATAATAAAAAATAATATATGAATATATTAATTGATACTATATCAAATAAAACTGTATTAATTTTATTTGATAATAATCTAGAAATAGTTGAAAAAAAAGTATGCGAAATAAAATGAAATGAATCTTCTGAATTAATAATAAAAATTGATGAATTAATTAGAAATAATGATTTAGAATATAAAAATATTAAAAATTTAATTGTTATTAATTGACCTTGAAGTTTCACAGGAATTAGATCAACTATACTTACAGTAAATACTATAAATTATATAATTAATGGCAATATGACTGCTTTAAGTTATTTTGATTTATTTAATAATTATCCAATAATAAAATCTTCCTCAAAAAAAGATTGTTTTGTTAAATTTACTAAAGATTGTGAAATAGAAATTATTGAAAATAATGAACTAAAAAACATTCTTTCTAGTAAAGATATAAAATTAGTTTATGGTGAAGCTAATAAAGAATATTTTGAAAATATAAAAATTATTGATATAATAGATTATATAAGTATAATTAACAATATAAAAATGGATAAAGCTAAACAATTACAAGCTTTGTATATAAAAAAACCTAATATTTCTTAGTCAATAAAAAAATATGCTTACTTTAGAAAATTTGAGACCTGGGGAAAGAGTAATGTGAGTTATTAAAAAACACTGGATAGTTTATATCATATTAATACTTTATTTTTTCGTCTGATTAGGAATTACTGGTATATTATACTACATTTTATGACCTACATTTCTAACAAATTTAATAGTTATTGTGTTTTGGTTATTTATCTCTGTTTTTATCTATATAGAATGGATAAATTTTGAGCTTGATTTATATGTGATTACAAATAATAGAGTAATATGAGTTGAACAAATATCATTTTTAAACAGAGCTGTATCAGAATGTAACTTATGACAAGTTCAAGAAGTAAATTCCAAATCTTCATGATTATTGGCAAATATACTTAATTATTGAACATTAACTATACAAACTGCTTGAAATGTAACTACTATTAAAATGGGTTATTGTCCGGATGCTATGCAATCAGCAAGAAAATTATTAAATATTGTTGATGATTATAGAGACAAACAAAATTCAAAAACTAGTAAAGAATTATAATAATTAATGAATAAATAATAATTAATGAAAGAACTTAATTTACAAGATATATTAGAGAATACTAGTGATTTAACAAAAGAAAAAAAAGTATGATATGTGGCTATTATAGGTAGACCAAATGCTTGAAAATCTACTTTTGTAAATTCTTTAATATGAGAAAAAATATCTATAACTACAAATGTCCCTCAAACAACAAGAAAAAGAGTTTTAGCTATTTATAATGATGATGTATCACAAATAATTTTCTTTGATACACCTTGAATACATAAATCAGAAAAGAAATTTAATGAACAAATTAATAATGTAGCTATTTCTTCTTTTAAAGATGCAGAAGTAATATTGTACTTTATAGATTCCAGTAGAGAATGAGGTGATGAAGAAAATTACATAAAAAGTTTAATTGATATGGTTAATAAGCCTATTATTAAAGTATATACAAAAATTGATTTAAAAGCTAAAATAAATATACCAAGTAATGATAATATAGTAAAAATATCTTCTATATCCTGAGAATGATTTGATGAGTTATTAAACAAAGTAAAAAATTATCTAAAAATGTGACCAATATTTTTCCCAGAAGATTATTATACAAAACAAGACATTTATTTTAGAATTAGTGAAATAGTAAGGGAAAAAACATTCTTAAATACAAAAGAAGAAATACCCCATAGTATTTATGTGTGAGTTGAAGAAATTGAGGATACTGATGACCTACTAAAAATAATTGCATATATTTATACAGAAACTGATTCACAAAAATATATAATTATATGAAAATCATGAAATTTAATTCAAACTATTTGAAAAGAATCTAGAATAGAATTAGAAAGTATTTTTTGAAAAAAAGTTTTTTTAGCTTTAAGAGTAAAAACGAAGAAAAACTGGAGGAAAGATGATAAATTAATAAAAGAAATTTTGAATTAAAAAAGAACAAAAAAAGTAACCCCTCTTTGAATTTCTCCCCTTATGTCTAAGGGAAGAAGGCTACAATAGCCCCTTGCCCTTAATTATAAGGGAAAGGATTCAAGTTAGGGTTACTTTTTTTTATTTCAATAATCAATCAATTATTGTTTCAAATGCAGTTGTTGGATATGCTCATGAAATTATTTCATACTCACCAGTTTCATTATTAACTAATACATTTCCAGGAGTACCTGTAATTTTGAAAACTGAAGATCAAATTGCCATTTGGTCTTTAACTTTTTTTGCATATTTTCAATCATCTAAACATTTCTTTAATTCTGCTTCTTTAGCTCATAATACTACAGCTTGTTCTATCAAATAATCTTTTGTTGATTTTTCATCAGCATAAGCTTTTTTTATCAAACTATAAAATGCATCAGAACCTTTTTGTTCTCATAAACATTCTAATATTTCAGCAGCTGGTTGTGCATTAGTATGAAAATCTAAAGGAAAATGATTAAAAATTTTATTTAAATCTTTTCCATATTTTTTAACTAATTCATCTTCAGTATCTGAATTATGTAATTTAGAACAATATGGACATTCTAAATCAGAATATTCAATCCATGTAATTTTAGTATCTTTATTTCATTTTATAAATGAATTTTTCTTCAATTCTTCTAATTTTGCTTTATCAAGCAATAGAAAACCTTTTTCACTTCTTTTTTGAAATGGATCAAATGTAGATCATACAGCTAAATTATATTTTCAATCAGGTAATGCTTGTAAATACGTATTTACTTTTGGAGCAGGTTGGTTATTTTGGTCCATCTGAACAGGATCCTTAGAAACATCAAAATTGTTAGTAGAAAATACTATCAATGGTAGTGCTTCTATTTTGTTATTTTTTAAATAATCAGAAACTCATTCATCAGAGAAATCTTTTCTAGTCATAGTAACTCAAGCAATTGAAGGAAGTAATTTTAATTGGTTAATTATTTCTTCAGTAGGACAAGTTGTACATCTCTTATCTTCATAAACTGTTATTGTTAAATCCTCATAATTAGCCTGAACTCCTGTTCAAGTAACATTTGGTACCTTCTTTTCAGTATTATCAGAATTATAGTTTTTTCATAGAAAAAATCCTAATATAGCTATAAGTATCAACAAAACTACAATAACCCCCATAAGGATAGTATTTTTGTTAACTGCCTTTTTTTCGTGTGTCATATTTTTATAGTTAAAATAAATAATTAAAATTGTGTATTAATTATATTTAAGTGTTAATAAAAGTAAAATTTAATTGTAATTATAGTTTAATAAAGTAAAATTATTAAGTTTTTCCACAAATTTTGGTATACTGAACTTAATAAAAAAATCCCCCTCCTTGATTTCTCAAGGAAAGGGATTTTTATATTTTTTATGATTAAATTCTAATTTCATTTATAAACATCTCCTCTATACCCTATTTTATCAACAAAATATTTTCAGTCTTTTTCAAAAAAAACAATTCTTATTTTTCATATTCTACATCTAAAATAATTATCATATCATTTCATTTTAATTATATCTAGATTATTAAAATCTCATTCTAAAATTTGTTTAATGTTTTCAAGTATTTCTAATCTATTATTCTCTTTTTGTAATATTTTTAACCATTTCTTTGTCATTTTTATAATCATTTATTTAATAAATTATAAAAATCATTCATTTCTATAGGCTGTTCTAATTCAACATCTATCCAATTTTCTTTTTCCATTTTATTATATAGCATTAAAAAACTTACTTGTTTTCTATCTCATAAAGACTTTTTTACATAGTCAGGAACTTCAACACTTACTATAGCCATAATTCTTATAATTAAATTCTAAACTCACTATAATTATACAAATTTACAAAAAAAAGCAACACAAAAAAATCCCCTCCTTGATTTCTCAAGGAAAGGGATTTTTGAAACTTTAGTGAAAAATTTATTATCTCCAAGAATTTTGTTCTCTATATATTCAAACTATATAGATAGTATCTTTTTTAATCTTATAAATAATTTTAAATCTATAATTAGGTTCTACTATTTTTCTATATATATCATCAATTTGATTTCATATATTTGGATAAATAATTATCATTTCTATACTCTTGTCAATTTTATCTAAAACTTCATTTGCATATAATATATTATCTTTTGCTATATATTTTCAGATATTTATATATTGTTCTCTTGCTTTTTTAAAAAACTTAACCCTCAACATAGTTTTCTTGTTTAGAAAATAATTCTTTTCTAGCGAGTTTCTTAACTTCATCCAAATCATAAGCTATTCAAGTCTTTTCAAATTCATTTTCTGATTCTATAATATCTTGAATTTCCTCAAAACTCAATCCAGCCCTTTTAAATGCTTCTATATCTATTTCTTTTTTCATAATTCCATAATTAAAAACTAATATCCCCCATTATAACAACAAAATAACTTTTTGCAAATCAATATACTCAAAATATATACTTCACACAATCTTCACACAAAAAAATCCCCTCCTTGATTTCTCAAGGAAAGGGATTTTTGAAACTTTAGTGAAAAATTTATTATCTCCAAGAATTTTGTTCTCTATATATTCAAACTATACAGATAGTATCTTTTTTAATCTTATAAATAATTTTAAATTTATATTTAGGTTCTACTATCTTTCTATAACCTAATCTTGTCTCTGTTCATAAAAATGGAAATTTTTCAAGTAATTTTATACTCTTATAAATATATTCTTGTACCTGATTTGCATAAAATTTATTATCTTCTGAAATATACTCTATAGTTTTTATAATACTATTAATTGCTCTCTTTTAGATTTTTATTTTATACACTTATCCTTATTAGCAAATAAATTATTTTTAATAATTGAAAATGCTTCATCCAAATCATAAGCTATTCAAGTCTTTTCAAATTCATTTTCTGTTTCTATAATATCTTGAATTTCCTCAAAACTCAATCCAGCCCTTTTAAATGCTTCTATATCTATTTCTTTTTTCATAATTCCATAATTAAAAACTAATATCCACCATTATAACAACAAAATAACTTTTTGCAAATCAATATACTCAAAATATATACCTCACACAATCTTCACAAAAAAAATCCCATCCTTGATTTCTCAAGGAAAAAGGATTTAATAATTTAGTGAAAAAGTTATTATCTCCAAGAAATTTTTTCTCTATATATAATTATCTCATACATACAATATCTTTTTTTTATATATATAATACTAAATTTCTATCTTCAAACTGTTAATTATTACCTTTTTATCAGTATTATATTTATTTGCTGTAAATGTAACTAAATAATTTCAATGTTTAAATATAAAAGAACAATTCTCAATATTTTCAAAAGTATAATTTACTTTTCTTCAAATAATTCAGTTTTCACAAATTATATTTATTTCATTTAAAACATCAGTTTTCATCTTTTCATATATTTCAAAATATGTTTTAACTATCTTTTCTTCATCGTATAATCAAGTATTACTATAAAGATTATAATAATACTTTTTCATAGATGATATAAAATAATTTAATCCCTCAAAAAAAGTATCTTCAAAATAAACTTTATACATAAATTATTTTTTGTTTACTAGAATATTAGATTTTTCTTTCCTAGCTTTCAATAAATCTCTCTCTAATTCTTCAGCTTGTATTTGTACAATTTTTGTTCAAATCTCTTGTGCTTGAGATAGTGTATGTATTTTCTGCATAATTTCATAATTAAAAACTAATATTCCCCATTATAACAACAATATAACTTTTTGCAAATCATATACTCAAAATATATACTTCACACAATCTTCACACAAAAAAATCCCCTCCTTGATTTCTCAAGGAAAGGAAATAAAAAGAATTATTTAAAACCAATTATTTTTATATTTGTAGATTGATAAAATATATATATTTCAAGATTCAAAATTATATATAATTGTATATCAATAAGATGAATCAACCACCATTCTTTTATTATTATCTATACCCTTTCATGATAAGGGAAATAGTTTCAATATGTCGATTGTAGATTTGATACTAGTTAATACCTTTGTAGCATAAAATAAATTATCCTCTCATATAAACTCAAATATATCAGCCAAATTATCTTCGGACTCAGGAGTATAAAAAATTTTATACATATGATTTTTCTTTAGAAAATAATCTTTTCTCTAATCTAGTATAAAATTCCTCCTCGGTATATATCCTACCATTTTCAACATCCTCTAATCATCTTATTACCGACTCTATTTCCTTATTACTCAATCCCGCCTTCTTAAACGCCTCTATATCTATTTCTTTTTTCATATCTCCATAAATTAAAAACTAATATTCCCCATTATAACAACAAAATAACTTTTTGCAAATCAATATACTCAAAATATATACTTCACACAATCTTCACACAAAAAATCCCCTCCTTGATTTCTCAAGGAAAGGGATTTCTTAATTTACTTAAATACACTTACCTAATAGTTATATTTAAAACAAATCTTTCTTTTACGTTGATATCTTCCTCATAATCTATAAATAAATATTTCGTTCTCCATCTAATAATTATAAATTTTTCATTTTTTCTTCATAATATATTTTCTTCTTGAAGTGTATCCTTAATTAATTTAAGTAATTCAATTTTTCTATTTTTTGATTCTTCAATATATAAATTTATAATTTGATTTTCAGACCATATTCAACTATCCTCAAATAAATCTTCAAAGTATTTTCTATATGAATTAAAATAATTTCATAGATAATTTATACTTTTATTTGTAAGTGATACTCTATACATATTCTATTTCTCTTACAAAATTATTTTTATTTCTTTTTTCTTTTAGATTTGCTCTAAGTATTTCTGCTTGTTCTAAAATTACCTCATCCAATATTTTTGAAACTTCTTCTATATCATAATAGATTTTCCCATTTATTGTTTTCATATCTCCATAAATTAAAAACTAATATTCCCCATTATAACAACAAAATAACTTTTTGCAAATCAATATACTCAAAATATATGCCTTATTCAATCCTCACACAAAAAAATCCCCTCCTTGATTTCTCAAGGAAAAGGGATCTTTTAAATTAAAACAACATTTTCATAATACTCAGAGACAGAGTTATAAAACCTTTTATCCATAGTTATAACTTCATATCAGGTTGCCAACGACAAAAATAAATATGATGAATCATAAGTTGTGAGATTGTAATCTAATGATATTTTAGTTATATCTATAAACTCTTTATTATCCATCTTATATGTAAATACATTTGGACTCTCTATTAAAAATTCTAAAAATTCAAGTAATTTTTTCGCTTGTTCTTGTTTTTTTAAATTATAAATAAGTTCATAAAATGCTAAATCTGGAAGAAAAACTATTATTTTATCCTTTTCAACTCACAAAAATATATCATTTATTTTATTATGGGTTTCCTCTAAACTAGAACAATAATTAATCAATATATTTGCATCAAGAATAACTCTTTTTACTATTTTTTTCATTCTTTTCTTATTTTATCTACTATTTTATGTATATTCCTCCATATTCTTTTATTTTTTTCCTTATTTATTTCTGCAAGTATATTTATTCATTTCATTTCTTTTTTCATATTTCCATAAATTAATAACTAATATTCCCAATTATAACAACAAAAAATTTTTTTGCAAATCAATATACTCAAAATATATACTTCACAAAAAAAAATCCCCTCCTTGATTTCTAAAGGTATAGTGATTTTTTAAATTCATTTATAAACATCTCATCTTGTATCAACTGCATATATTTCATTTCACTCTTCTTTTTTTATAAATATAATTCTAATTTTTCATTTTCTTATTCTAAAATAATTTTCATATCACTTTAATTTTACTACAGAATAAGAAAATAAATTATTATGTCATATATCTTCAATTATCCTTTTTAATTCATTTTTTAAAATATTTTTATTTATATATTTTTCCCAAGACTTTGTCATAATTAAAAGGTTTTTAATAAATCAGATGCTTTAACAGGAGAATTAAATATAAATTCATAATTATCAATTTTATCATCATCAAAAATTCAAGAATCATTTATTCTTTTATATTCTTCAATGGTCAATTTTAACAATACAGTTTTTGATGTTTTATCTAAAACTAAAGGCATAATTATTAAATTATCAAATAAACAATGGTAAATATAATAATATTTGCAAAAAAAGCAAAAAAATTGGACAAAAAAATCCCCTCCTTGATTTCTCAAGGAAAGGGATTTTTTAAAATTATATTTCATAATTTACCTAATGGTTATATTTAATACAAATCTTTCTTTTATATTGCTATCTTCTTCATAATATATAAATAAATATTTAGTTCTCCATCTAATAATTGTAAAATTATCATTTTTCCTTCACAAAATATTATCATTTTGTAGAGTATATATTATCACATTTTTCAACTCATTATGTCTATTTAGAGATTCATCTATATATGATTTAATTATTTGATTTTCAGACCATATTCAACTATCTTCATATAAATTTTCATAATATTTTCTATAATTTTCGAAATAATTTAAAATATATTGAGAAGTCTCTTTTCCGAAAAATACTTTATACATGCTCTATTTGTCTTACAAAATTATTTTTATTTCTTTTTTCATTTAAGTTTTTTCTCAGTATTTCGGCTTGTCTCATAATACCTTTTTCAATTATATCAGAGAATTCTTTCTCATCATAATAAATTTCTCAATTAATTATTTTCATATCTCCATAAATTAAAAACTAATATTCCCCATTATAACAACAAAATAACTTTTTGCAAATCAATATACTCAAAATATACACTTCGCACAATCTTCACTAATATCTATAAATAAAGTAATTTGTAGTAATCAAAGATAATTATATTCATTTAAGTTATTAATTGTTTATCAAAATCAATCTAAAACAACTATATTTTCCAATCTAATTTCCCTGTTTCATTCAGGTGTTCAAATATGGTTTATTTCCAATACATGGTCACTAGATAAATTTTGTGAAATATAATCTAGATCGTTTCAATTATGAGTAATAATCAAAGAACCATTTACAATACTATCTTTAGTTGCTGTACCAAATATTATATTAGTTCACTTCTTCTTTATAATAAACTCACTATCATCAGAAATGAAATTCAAAAAATTTCACACAATCTTCACACAAAAAATTCTGCAAAATTGAAAAAATATTTTATTATAACTTAATATTATATTTATCAATTAAATCAGAATAAATAACTCAAGAAATACTTGATATATCATTTAACATACTTTTTGCTGTTTTTGGAGGGTACTCTTTATGATAAGAAACTGTTAATCAATATCAGTCCTTTTCATATCTAAAATGACTTCATTTTGATCGAGTACAAACAAATCAATAATCATTCAATATTTCCTGTATTAAACTATATTTTAATGGCATACTTTTTCTTTTTTGTTAGAATTAAAGTATGAGAATAATTTTGATACATTATGGTCTTTTTGCTTGTTCTCAAATGATAACTCTAATCCTTGTTTTAAGTTTTTCATTAATTCATTTTGATTTTTTCATATTCAATAAATCAACTCATGTCAAGCATTTACTCTTGCTCAAAACTCTCAATTATCTTCTAAAAATATTTTTATATCATACATAAATGTTAATGTTAATAATTAATTATTAGCATTATAACAACAAAATAACTTTTTGCAAATCAATATACTCAAAATATACACTTCGCACAATCTTCACTAATATCTATAAATAAAGTAATTTGTAGTAATCAAAGATAATTATATTCATTTAAGTTATCAATTGTTCATCAAATTCAATCTAAAACAACTATATTTTCCAATCTAATTACCCTATTTCATTCAAGTATTCAAATATGGTTTATTTCCAAGACATACTCACTAGATAAATTTGGTGAAATATAATCAAGATCGTTTCAATTATGAATAATAATCAAAGAACCATTTACAATACTATCTTTAGTTGCTGTACCAAATATCATATTAGTTCACTTCTTCTTTATAATAAATTCACTATCATCAGAAATAAAATTCAAAAAAATCACACAATCTTCACAAAAAAAATCCCCTCCTAGATGATTTCTCAAGGAAAGAAGTTTTAAAATCTAAAACCAATTATTTTTATATTTAAAAACAGATAATATATAAATATATTCATCTCTTACTTCATAAACAATTTTATACTTATAAATAGGCTCAACTATAACTCTTACATTATTATCAATCTCCTTTCATATCATAGGATATTTTAAAATAGTTTCAATAACAGAATCAATTTTATCTAAAACCTCATTTGCATAAAATAAATTATCTTTAGCTATATATTATCAAATATCAATATATTCTAAATTTGCTTCTTGAGAAAATTCTACACTAAGCATAATTTTTTTCTTTATGAAATATTTTTTCTCTAGCTAAAGACTTTACTTTACTATATAGGACAACTCTACCATTTTCGACATCCTCTAATCATCTTATTACTGATTCTATTTCCTTATTACTCAATCCCGCCTTCTTAAACGCCTCTATATCTATTTCTTTTTTCATATCTCCATAAATTAAAAACTAATATCCCCATTATAACAACAAAAATATATTCTAACTCATATTTAATTTACTCAAATAATCTTTATTTCATGAGACATGCACCTTTTATTTGATTATAAACTATTTTTTGTAAAATTCTATTTCTTCTATATATCTTTCATTTAGTATATTATCTTCCCTATAAAAAACAAAAATAACAAAATTAGTTAATCTCAATATAAAATAAGTATTATCCCCATTCCCACATCTTCATAATAATAATTTTTCATTTATTTTTTCATCTATTTTTCAAATAATTGTATTATATAATGAATTTCACAAAAATACATAATTATTAATGATTATATTTTCATCTTGTATTCAAGTATCAGAATATAAATCAATATAAATATCTTTATAAGAATTAATAAATTTATCCAATTTCAAATAAAATCTATCAGAGTAAATTATATTAAACATATTCAATTATATTAGTATCAATCTTCTTATTTTTTATCAATTTTGCTAAATCTTCAGCATTTTTTAATATACTTTCATTTATCTTTTTATCTAATTCTTCTCTAGTATGATAGATTTTCCCATTTATTATTTTCATATCTCCATAAATTAAAAACTAATATTCCCCATTATAACAACAAAATAACTTTTTGCAAATCAATATACTCAAAATATATACTTCACACAATCTTAACACAAAAAATCCCCTCCTTGATTTCTCAAGGAAAGGGATTTTAAAAAATTAAATAAATTATTTTTATAATTATACTTAATATTAATAATTTCTAGAACCAAATTCTACTTCACTTACTAAGTTAGTAGTAACTGTAGCAGAAGAAACAGTGTAAGTAACACCATCTTTAGCTAAAGTTAATTCAACTGTATCATTTTCATCAGCTCAAGTTATAACGATTTTAAATTTTTCAAAAGATCAACTAGAAATAGATCTATTATTAACTTCTAAACTTCCAGTTAAATTAAATGTTAATTCATTACCTACAAGAGTTCAAGTTGCAGAATCAGTAGAATCATCAATATTAACTAATGTAAAATCTATACTGCTATCAGCATCAGTAGTACCTAATATTGAGAATTTAATAGTATCAACATAAGTTAAAGGAGTTGATTTTGAAGCAACTTCACTATTAGAACCAGCATCAGCAGTTATTTGGATTTGTGGAGTTGTAGATGTATTTAAACTTACAGCAACACTTGGAGTAACAACTGAAGGAACTATAGCAAATTCTAGTGAATTATCATTTACAGTAATAGGAGAAAGATTTTCCTTTGATAGTTTACCTTTAGCATCAGAAATTACAACTGATTCAACATAAATATCAGTAACAGTTTCACCTACTTTTTCAAAACCTATTGTAGCAGTATTTAGAACTAATTCTAATTCTGTATTTTCAGTAGGAACTATAAATTTAGTTAAATTATCAAATGTAATAGTAGATGATCAAGTACCATTTACTATTTTTGAGTTAGTTGCAGTAGCAACAACTAAACCGTCTAATTTAAGATCAGCAGTAGAAATTGAATTTTTAACATTAGCACCTGTTAATGTAAATACAACAGTTTCAATATCAATTTCTTCATTAGTAGCTTCAATATCATATGAAACTACTCATTTAGAAGTACCAGCTAATATAGTTTTAACATCTTTATTAGCATCGTTTTTAGAATCAAATGAAATAGCTAAAGATCCAGCATTAGTAACTGATATTTTTTTATCAGATAAAATACCATTATTAGCACTAACTACATCTTTATCACTATCTTCTAATCATAATTCTGTAGTAGGTAATTTAACTTCAATAACTAATCAAGTCATATCATCATTATCAGCTAAAGAAACAGTTACTACAAATGTTTCAGTAGCATCAGCAGCTATTGCAACTTCAAATCAATCAAAAGTAGCAACTCATGAAGAATTTAATTTAGAACCAGAAACTTGGTCTAATAAATTAGCTTCAGAAACAGAACCTTTATATAATGAAACAGCAGTTATCTCATTATTAGTTGCAGCAACACCACTAGCAGTAACATTAGCTAAAACTTTATCTAAAGTAACACTAGATGCACTACCAGCTTCAATTTCAAATTGTAAAGCAGTTAGATCAGCAGATCATTTTACAACAGAAACATCAGCTAAAGGAACATTAGAAACTGTAACAGTAGAACTAACAAAAGTTAATTCATCCCAAGTTAATGATGATGGAGTTATATCTTTAACTTGTTCATCATCTAAAGTTTCTTCAACAACTAAATCAGTATCAGTATCAATTAATCTCATTTCTACTGAAACATTAGCAGGAACATCTTTTTTAGTATCAGCTCTGATTGTTAAAATAGTTGTACCTGTTGGTAAAGTTATTCCCATATCATCTTGAGAATATTTAGTAGAAGTAGAAACAGCATTAGTTGCATCTAAATCTTCTGAAGAACCATTAACAACCAATTCAACATTTTCAAATACTTCACCTAAAGTATCAAAACCAGATCAACTAGTTGTAGTTAATTCTAAATTAATAGCTAAGTCTTGTAATTCTAAAGATTTTCCAGAATTATTAACTACTTTTAATTCTCATAAAACTACATCATCTTTATCAGCTCTGATTTCATCAGATGTAGCATCAACAGAATAAATAGTTAATTCACCAGCGTCTACACTTACAGCATCAAATGTTGCATCAGTTAGAACAACATTTACAGCATTAAATTTTGAAGCAATAGCTTGGATATCCATAGCATCGTCAACCTTAAATTGAATTTGTTCACCAGCACCACCGTTTACATCAGCAGTAACTTTTAAAGTTTCAGATTTACCATCAGCAATAACAAATGGTAGAAAATTGAAAGTAACATATTTATCATTCATTGATTCAACTGTAGCTAAATCTTTACCTCACATTGATAAAGTTATGTTTGATAAAACTGCTTCTTGATCAACAGAACCAACTTCTCTCAAAGTAATAGAAGAAACAGTAACATTAACATCAGCATTTGTATCATCAGAACCTTGATTACTTAATTTAAACTCAGCTAAATCAGCTTTTTTTTCTCCTGAATTAATGTTAGCATTAACTCATTCATCAGTAACTTCTAATTCAACAGCTTTAGTATCTTTTACATCAAATTTATTAGAAATGATTGTACCCATTTTAACATTAGAATCAGATTTAACTGAATTTAATTTAATAGCAAATTCTCATTCAGATTCTGAAGTATTAGCTAAAACAGTAACTGTATAACTAGTACCAGCTTGAACAACTAAATCAGTAAATGTTAATTCTGATAAATCATCAGAGTTAAAATCATTAGATTTAGAAATTCTACCATTATCAGAATAAGCAGCTATTTCAGAAACAGCAGCACTACCAAAACCTGTACTTTCAAATGTTAAGCTATTAACTTTAACATCTTCAGAACCAGCAACTAGGTCAAATTTTAAAACTTTTACCCCTGAAGCAAGATTTGGTAAATCCATTCAAGCAGGATTTTCTGGTGATAATTCTGCAGATAAGTAATTATCTCCAGAAATAACAACACCAGTATCAGTAGAACCAGTATTAGTAGTATCATCTTCATCATCACATAATCCTAATAATTGAGAAACTTCATCACAAGTATCAACAGCTCCTTCATAAGCTATTATAGACTCGTTACCTACTTCAAAAACAAAACCTCTTGTAGCAGGAGTATCATAATTAGTAAAATTAGCAACAATTGCTTTAGAAACAGCAAATTCTACAACTTGTTCTTGCCAAGATGTACCTAAAGTTGAATCGAAAGAATATTCGTCACCGAATGCAGCTTTAACCATCATACCAACAGCTTCAGCTTTAGTAATTTGAGCTTCTGGTCTAAATGTAGGATTAGCAGCAACTAAACCAGCATCTAATAATGCTTCTACAGAATAACAAGCCCAATTATTTGGTTTTGTAGCAGAAACATCTGAAAAACTATTATCACAAGTTGTTTTTTTATCTAAATTTGCAACACCTCTAGCAACAGCAGCTATTTCTTGTCTTAATACATTTTGATTAAGATTGTAAGCAGCAGTATCGTCAGAGTGGTCAACTATTATATCTTGTGCAGCCAATGCATTAGCTGCTTCAATTTCTGTACTACTAGATGCATATGCTCCTGCAGAGAAAATCCCTGATACAAGAGTCACTAATGCGATCGTAGCAGTAGCTTTTTTGAATAAATTCATAAATCGTTATGATTATATAAATAAAGTTAAAACTAAAAATTAATTTTTAGTATTCTATTATTTCATAGTGTTAAAAATATTAAGTAAATTTTTCATAAAATTTTCTTCTCAAAAAGTATGAGCCGTTTTTAAACATTCTATATAATAATTATTATCTTGAGATGAATTAAATAAAATTTCGTAAGTCTTTTCAATAAATTCAGAATCTGAATCTACTAAATATCAATTTACTCAATTATTAATTATTTCTTTTGCTCAAGAAATATTAAAAGATATTACAGGAACTCAAATAGACATAGATTCTAAAATAACGAGTCAAAAAGAATCAATTTTTGAAGGAAATAAAAATATTTTAGATTTCTCCAAACTTTCTATGATTTGATTTTTATCAACCAATCATAAAAAAGTTACATCTTTATCTGCCTCATATTTTTTCTTATAAAAATTTAATTCAGGTCATTCTCATCAAATTATAAAAACAAGATCACGAGTCTTGTTTTTTAAACTATCATAAGCTTGAAACACCAAATCTAAATTTTTTCATTCAGCCCGTCTACCATAAGAAAATATAGTATTTGATTTTAGAATTTTGTTTTTGTTTTCATAATTCAAAAACTTGCTATCCAAAACTGGATATAGTATTTTTGAATCAATACCGTAGATCTCTTTTATAGAATCTTGTAAATACTTGCTATTAACTATTAAAGAATCAATATTTTTTATAGAAATCTTTTCCAGTAATCTTTTTAACAATATAAATACATTTGTATTTCCACTATAATACCAAGGATAATGATGGTGCCACCAAATAATTTTTGCTTTTGATCTAAAAAAAATTTTTGAAAAAACTCATACAAATTGCATTGGAGAATTTCAGATAATTATGTAATCACTATTCCTTATATAATAAGCAATTTTTATAAAACTTACTAGTTTTGAGTTTTTAAAAACTATAACCTTATTTTTTGAAGGAAATATTTGTTTATTATATGAGAAAGTAAAAAGTGTAACATCATTATTATTTTTTGAAAGAAAGTCTGATAAATATATCATCATACTAACTGCTCATCATTTTTTATTAATAAAAGGATGAAGAACAGAGATTTTTTTATTTGTTGGTAACATAATTATTTATATTATAGCAAAACACAAAGGTTAAAGCCTTAACCCATAAGTTGTACACAACCTTGGGAAGCAATCCAACAATAAAAATCAACTGTTGAACTATTTCCCAAAGTCATAAAATACACCTTAAAGATAGTTTCAAGGCTATAAATTCTTTAAATCAGTTCTTTTTTAAGAACTTTAGTTTCGGTTAATGTTAACGAACTATTATAATTTACTGCTAAATAATACGGGTTTTCACCTATAAAGTCAAACTTCCAAACAATAATTTCACACAATCTTCACATTCATTTTTATACCAAAATTAATTATAACCAAAATTGAAAAAATAGCTAGAGTTTCTTTTCCTTTATATAAAACCAAAAAGCATTTTATATTAAAAAATAATATAAAATGCTAAAAAAGTACTATTAAGTTAAGTAAAACAATCAAATAACCCATCCTTGAATTCCTTCCCTTATGTCTAAGGGAAGGAGGACCATTTTTTAATATAAATATATTTATGCAGCCTTCCTCCCCAATTTTAGGGAGGAAATTGATCCCCTTGTGGGTGAATGCTGTGCACAAAGGTAGGTTATCTTTGTGTAACTTGTAGCCTCCTTCCCTTAGACATAAGGGAAGGAAATTATGCCCGAAGGGAGGTATCCTGTGGACAAGGATGGGTTATGTTTTCAAGAATAGGTTATGCCTGTGTAACTTGTAGCCTCCTTCCCTTAGACATAAGGGAAGGAATTCAAGGATGGGTTATGTTTCAAGGATGGGTTATGTTTCAATGATGGGTTATGTTTCAAGGATGGGTTATGATTGTGAAACGGTGTCTGCAAGATTCATAATAGGTTGCATTATAGCAAGAGCTATAAATCATACTACTACAGCTAAAGTCACTATAATAAAAGGTTCTAATAACTTATTTAAAACACTTATTGTATTATCTACTTCATCATCATAAAAATCTGCGATTTTTAGTATTGTTTTATCAAGTTTAGCGGTTTCTTCTCATACTTGAATCATTTGAACCATCATATCAGGAAATAATCTATCTCCGTCTAAAGATTCCCACATCTTTATTCATCAAGATATATCTTCAGCTAGTAATAATAATCTTTGTTTATATACTTCATTTCACACTGCTGATGCTGTTATTTTTAAACTTTCTACAACTGAAACTCAAGAAGAACTTAATCAAGAAAAAACTCTTGCAAATTTGGATAAAATTAATTTTTTGTTTATAGAACCAAATACTGGTACTTTAAGCATTAGATTATCAAAAATATATTTTCAATCTGGTGTTTTTTTCCAAATTGATATTGTTACAAAAACTATTATGAAAAAAATAAGTATTAAAAACCAATAACTTTTTAATCAATCTGATATCATTATTAATAACTTTGTTGAAGCTGGTAATTGAGATTTATCTTCAAATATAGATAGTAACTTTGGAACAATTGCAACCATCATTACGATAACAACTATAATAACAACAAGCAAAATAAACAAAGGATACATCATAGCTGATTTTATTTTTCATGTTAATGACTCTACCTTTTCTATTTGGTTTGATAAATCATTTAGTACCTGATTCAATTGTCCAGTTTTTTCTCATGATTTAATAATTCAAATTTCAGATTCAGCAAAACTACTAGGATAATATTCCATACATTCAGATAAGTTTTTTCATTCTTTAAGTTCGTCAGCAAATCTTGATAATATAGCTTTGAAAACTGGATTTTTTTGCTGTTTTTCTAAAACTAAAACCGATTTTAATAATGTCATTCATGCATTTGTCATTGTAGACAAAAGACGATAAAAAACTACTTTATCTTTTGTTTTTACTGACTGCAAAGAAACAACAAAACCGTTTATTTTATCAACAAAAGTACCAGTATTATGACTGCTAGTTTTATTTTTGACATTGTAGTCATTTCAAGAATTTTTATCATCATCCAAGATTAAAAAATCTGCCATAATATATTTTTAAATATTAAATTTTCCCCTATCCCTAACCCTACCCTTTTTGACTTTTAGCAACTCTATAAACTTCTTCTAAACTAGTCAATCAATTTAATGCTTTCATTATTCAGTCTTGTTCCAAAGAGATCATTCAGTCTTTTACTGCTTGATTATTAATATTAAAAGCAGATGTTCAAGATAGAATCATTTCTTTTACTCAAGGAGTTATTTCTAAAACTTCGTATAATCATACTCTTCATTTATATCATTCTCAAAAACATTTGTCACATCATACTGGTTCAAAAAAGTAAGGATTTTTCAATTTATCTCAAACTCTTAGTTCTAATTCTGCTTTATCAGTTATACTAATTGCATTCTTAATATTAACTAAAGTTTGTGGTCAGACTTCTTTTAGTGTAATTTTTTTCTTACAAGAACATAGTCTCCTAACAAGCCTTTGTGCTATAATTATATTAAACGATGCAGGAATTAAAAATGGTTGTACTCACATATTTAGAACTCTTGTAATTGTTTCTGAGGCATTATTTGTATGTATTGTAGACAACACGAGATGTCCTGTCAAAGATGCTTCAATGGCTATATCTACGGTTTCTTTGTCTCTCATTTCTCATACCATTATTATATCGGGATCTTGTCTTAATGCTGTCCTCAATCAATATGCAAAGGTATATCAAATATCAGGTTTTACTTGAGATTGATTAACTCAATCAACTTGATTTTCTACAGGATCTTCAAGTGTCATAATATTTACTCCTATTTTATTTAAATTTGTGAGTGCTGAATATAATGTAGTTGATTTACCAGATCCAGTTGGTCCTGATGTAAGCACTATACCATTTGGTAAAGATATTGCTTTTTCTATTAATGTGAAATTTTTTCACTCTATTCATAATTCATTTAATGATGGAATTTTTTTACTTTTATCTACTATTCTCATTACTATCTTTTCTCCATGAATAGTTGGTAAAGTAGAAACTCTCAAATCTAATGATTTTCACTCAATAGTTGTACTAATTCTTCAATCTTGCGGAATTCTTGATTCATCAATTTTTAAATCTGATAGTATTTTAAATCTTGCAATTATTCAACTGTGAAGAAAATTTTGGTACTCTAAAATCTCTCTTAATTCTCAATCTAACCTATATCTTAATCTTACATATGAAGTTAATGGTTCAACATGTATATCAGAAGAATCTCAAAGAACTGCGGCTAAAATCATATAGTCGCAGATATCTTTAATATTGTCTCATTTATAAACTAAATCTTTTAATTTATTAATTACTTCTATATAATTCATATATTATTTTTTTAAACTAGTAATTATTGGATCAACAATAGTAACTATACTATGTGATTTTATATAAAATTCTTCCAAATTACTTGGATTTCATAAATTCTTTTTAATACTATTTACTTCTTCATTCAATTTTTTTAAAGAATCGCTATATTTTAATACTTGATTTTGTGCTAATCAATCGAGATTTTTATCTTTTAATGCCAAATTTACCATATTTAATGCTTGAGTATATTTATCTAAATTTTTATTAATTTTCTCAACTAATTTATAAGTCGGCTCTCATTTAATATAAAAAAACAAATTAACCAAAATCTCATACTCTTCTTTTCATTGAGTTCTTAGTACGAAATCAATGAAATTTTCTTCTCATTTTATTTGATAAGAATTATCAATATAATCATTAAATGTGATTCTATCAATATCTATAATTTGATGTTCAAATATATTATAATTTGAAGTTAGTTTATCTCATGTTAATACCTTTTTTATTCAATTTTTAGATAATAGACCATAATTATTCCCTATGATAACATTTTTATCTACTACACTTATATTACCAACATTTTCAATAAAATATAGAAAATCTATTATTGAAGACTTAGTTCATTTTAAAGATAAACTTAAAGGTATATAATAAATATTTGAATCCATTGCTACTCATTCTCATTTATTTATAGCATAACCTTCGACTAAATTTACTTTACTTATACCAATAGAACTAGAATTAATAAAATTAAATGTTTCTATTATAGATTCAACATAATTAATAAATTTATAGTCAGTCAAAGCTACATCAGAGAAATCAACTGAATAATCTGAATATGGTGGTAGTATTTTTGATATAGTACTATTATTAGTATTAATTTTTTTAATATTCTCTTCACTGTTTAATTCTTTTGATTTTTTATCTAAAAAATCTTTATAAAGAGATTTTGTATTATTCACAAGATTATGATTATAAAAATCTTGTGTCATATTTTTTAATATCTCTTTTACTACAATATTATTAGACAATCAAGTATTTATTTCAACAAATTCCTCATATGTTAATCATGTATTTTTCTTTTTTGCTATATCATTATACAGTTTTCATGTCTCAGTTTTTTTTCATTCTATTTGTACTATTTGTCATAAAATACTATAAAAAAATAAGAAAACTAAAAAAATTGTTAAAATGAAATAAAACACAAAGTGAACTATTATAGAATTTTCTTCTCTTTTTTGCCTTTCCATATTATTATAAGTTATATTTTAATTTTAAAGTGAAATTAGTTTTATTAGTAAAGTCTGTTTCATCTCATACAACACTATCTAATTTGAATATTTTTTGTCTATCAATTATAATAAAATCTCTAGATGTTTTAGTTATATAATTTAAAAAGCTATTTGCTAATGAAATAGATGTTCCTCTTACATCACTTTGAAGTTTTGCATCAAATCATTTAAGTCATTTTTCATATCAAGCAGAAAAAGCAACACAATTCATTGATAATGTTTTTGAACTTGAATCTATAACTAAAGAACTACATTGAACTTTTGCTTTATCAATTTCAACAAAACTATTTTTTAGACTATCAAACTTTTCTAATATTTCTAATACTTTAAGCTTATTCTTTGATTTGTCTCATAAAAATATAACTTCTTTTGATTCAGAAAAATTTTCTACTTTATATAATTGTTCCAAAATATCCATAATACTCTTAGCTTGAGCATTTTTTAATTCAGCAGATTTATTTGCATATGTTGTATTTAATGAACTTATTGAAGAACAATAAGTATCTTCATTTATTATACCTCACAAAAATATGAAACACAAAGGATCCAACATACTTGAGTCTTTAATATTTTCATTTTTTTGTATATATATATAAGAGTATAATGCAATATATATAAGTACTGAAAACCAAAAAATTGTTTGTAAAACATAAGCTCACTTTGAAATATAGTAAAATTTATCTCTACTACCTTCTTTTTTTAATCTATCAACTTCTTCAATTAAATTTGAATCTTGACCAAAATCATCAAATATATTAGATGTGATTATTTCCTTATTATTTTCAATATTTTCGTTATTCATAAAATGTAATTAATAATTAACTATTAATATATTATCACAATTAAAAAATAAATACAAAAAAATTGTAAAAAAATATATATATTTACAATTTACTTTCTAAAATATTAATAAATTGACTACTTTTTCATTTCTTGATATTTACATCAACTGGAAAAGCATCATAGAAATATGATCACCATGTAGTAGACATAATTCTATTATCTAATAATATTACAATTCAACTATCTGTTTTTGTTCTTATTAATCTTCAAAACCCTTGTTTTAACTTTATAATTGCTTTAGGAACAGAATATTCCAAAAAAGGATCTCTAAAAAACACACTTCTTGCCTGAAAAATTGGATCTGTAGGAACAGTAAAAGGAAACTTATGAATTATCAAATATTTCAAATCACTTCAAGGTATATCTACTCATTCCCAAAAACTGTCCGTTCATAAAATGATTGAATTTTTAGAATCAAGTAAATAAAAGTTTAATAATTTATTTTTACTTCAGGCTACTCATTGTGCATATAAATTAATTCCTTGCTGTTTCATCTGAATATTTAAAGATGAATAAATATCTTTTATTATAGAATAACTTGTTAATAATGTTAATACTTTTCATCTAACAACAGAAAAGAATCTTCACAAAAAATCAATAACATTTTGAGAATTATTTTTTATGTCTCATAAATCTGTAGGGATAAATAATGTTGCTTGTTTTTTATAATCAAAATCACTTTCGAAAGAATAAAAAGAAAAATTATCTAAAAACAAAATTTTTTTTATATATTCGAAATTTCAAGCAATTTTCAAAGTTGCTGAAGTGATTATACAAGAATTAATTTTTAACCATAAATTCTTATCCAAATATTCTCAAGGATTAAGCAAAGTATAATCAAAAACTATTCAATAATTATCACTATAATTTAATATTTTTATATATTTTTTGTCTGAATTGATGTCTAACATAATTTTAATTATGTCAATATATGTCTGAAAAACAGCCATTTCCTTGGTAAAATTATAATCTTGCTCAATAGACAACCTGTCTATAATGTCTAAAAAGTTTAATTCAATATTTTTAATTAAGTTCACAAAATCTCCAGATTCAAAAAAGTCTGATTTCATTAATACTACTTTATATTTTATATTACTTCATATAATATTTTCAATATAACTAAAAATATAATCATCAATAAGTTCTAGATTAGAAATAAGTTTTTCTTTATACTTATTAAATTCAATTTTTTTTGCATTTATCTTATTAAGAATCTTTTCTATTAAATCAAAATGCTCTTTCAATTCTTTTAAACTATAACTTTGTTTCAATGAATCAGTTACACTATCTTCTATATTGTGTCACTCATCTACAACTAAATTACTTATTTTTCATAAAACCCCTGTCTCACTATTCAGATCAGAAAATAATAAACTATGATTTATTATTATCACATTTGAACAATTAAGTCATACTCTTGCTTTATATAAATATTCATAGTTTTTATAATCGTTCTTATCATCAAGAACAATAAAACTATCAGAATTTATAAACCTGATATATGAGAATTCTTGTCAAAAGAAATTTAATTCATCTAATTCTCAGTATTTTGTTTCATGAAACCATAAAACTATTTTTGATAATAATCATATCTTTGAATATGAAATATCATTAATCCAAAATTCTTCGAAAAATAATTTAACACTTATATAGTTCTTCTTTCATTTCAGTTTTGAATATCTAAAATCTAATCATAAATTTTCTTTTAAATATAATAAATCTCTTCAATATAGTTGATCTTGTAAAGTCTTAGTTTTGGTTGAAACAAAAACTTTTTCTCAGGTCTTAAGTGAATGAATAATTGAAGGTATTAAGTAGGCAAAACTTTTTCATAATCATGTGGGCGCTTCAATGACAACATGTTTATTATTAGTAAATGTGTCCATAACCATGTCTGTCATTTTTAATTGATTGGCTCTAGTTTCTACTTTTCATAGAGAATCAAATATGTTAGACATATTAGTATTGTCTACTTCTTTATTGATAATAATGTCTTCTATTTTTTCTATTTTTCAAATTTTTTTTAGAATTTTCTTTTCAAAATCTTTAAAAAGTAAATTTGAATCAATATTTTTAAATATATATTCTCTTAGAAATATAATATTTTTATCTTCAGATTTATTAAAAATAAAATATAAAAGATGCTTTTTTTCAGAAGAAAGATTACTAAATTTATAGGTCAATTTTTCTAATAAACCTATTGTTGCTGTAGCATCACTAAGAGCTCTATGTGCTCATTCAAATCATATTCAAAATGAGTTACACAAAACTTCCAAATTAAGTGAAGATTCTGTGAAGCAAAGAATATTTGCTAGAAAAAATGTATCAATATTAATATTATTTTCTACTTTGATTCAATTATTTATTAAAAATTCTGTATCAAAATTTACATTATGTCAAAGTATAGGTAAATCTCATATAAAAGCCAAAATATCATTTTTTAGATCAGTTAGTTTTGGTGCTCAAAATACATTTTCATCAAAAATATTCGTTATATTTGAAATTAATTCTGGAATTGGAACTTCTGGATCTATAAGTGAAGAAAATGTGTTAATTATCTTAAAATTATTCTCATCAAACTTTATCATGGCTATTTCAATAATCCTATCATTATACTTATCTAAGCCCGTAGTTTCTAAATCTATACAAATAATCATATTTTTAAAAATAAATATTGAATAAAATGTTTACATACATATAATAACAATCAATAAAGATTAACAAAAACTAAAATGAAAAAAGTAGTATGCTTTATTTTATATAGTACTCTTATATTTACATTCTCAAAATCTTTTGCTATAGATATTGAATATAATACAGAATCAAATGTAAAAAAAGCTATTCTGGTGGAAAATTATGTAATATGACATAAAGAAAAAATCAATAAATACCTTGCTGACTATAATTTATTAAATAGTCCAGATTTATCAAGTGATTTAAAATCAATAGATGAACTTATTAAAGCTCTAAGAAAAATAGAAAATACAAATATAGAAAAGAAAAAAGCAGAAGATGTAATTCAGGTTGTTCTTGATAGAATAAAAATTATAAATGAAAGTTTAAGAATTAAGCTACAAAAAGAAAAAGACAATTACGAAAAAAAATTGAATCAAAAAAAACAAGCCTATGCTGTTTTATGAATTAAAATATCTGATAAAATATATAATATTAACCTAAAAATTGCCAAAAACATAATTAAAAACGAAACATTAACCGTAACTGAATTAAAAATTAAAACTAGTCTAATAATTCTTAATAAAGAAAGCCAAAAATTGAGGAATTTTTGAGATCTAGAATTTAAATCTGAATCTGAAATAAAAAGAACATTTATTGAAATATTAAAAAAGATTAAAAAAGAGATAGATTTAATGAACCAAGAATTAAGATAACTTCACAAAATCTTCACATAAAAAACAAAGGAATTTGCCCTTTGTTTTTTTTATTCTCTCTCTAATCAAAGTATTTTAAACAATCAGTCTAGTTCCCTATTTGATAAGTGTTTATATTCTCAATAATCTAAATTTCATAATTCTATATTTTCAATTCTAATTCTTTTCAAATTTTTTACTCTAGATCATACTTTTTCTACCATTCTTCTTATTTGTCTATTTCTTCACTCCGAAATAGTAATACTAAAAGTTCATGATGATATTCTTTTGATGTCAGCTTTTTTTGTGTAACTTCACAATATTAACAATCAATTTCTCATTTGTTCTAACTTATTATCATCAATTGGTCAAAAAGTTTCTACCACATATTCTTTTTTATGTTCATATTTTGGATGCATTAAATAATTTGCTAGTCTTCCATCATTTGTCATGAGTATTAGTCCTGTTGTCTCTTTGTCTAGCCTTCATATAGGAAAAACTCTTTCTTTTACATCCATTATATCTACTATATTCTTTTCATTATTTTGTGCACATGTTGTTTCTATTCATCTTGGTTTATTTAGCTTATAGTAGACAAGTGTTTTTTGTTCTTCTATTGCTTTATCCAATAAAACTACCTCATCTATTCATGGACATATAGACTCACCTATTTTTGCCACTTGTCCATTAACTTTAACAAGTCATCTTTCTATGTATTCTTCCGCTTTTCTACGAGAACAAATTCATGCTTGTGATAAATATTTTTGAATTCTTACTTTTTCCATTATAAATTTTAATATGTAAATTTTTCCTTATAATCTCCCTTTTTCAAAGGGAGTACCGAGGCACGAGGGGGGGGATTAATTTTTATTTGTTATTATTCTAACCTCTGGCACCATATCTATATTATATTTATCTTTGATTATTTTTGTAACTATTTCTACTATATCTAATAAATCTCTATAAGTTGCAGTTCAATCATTCATTAAAAAATTAGCATGAATTTCTGAAAAAAAAGCTCATCATAGTTTTTTTCACTTATATCAAATATCTTCTATTAATTTTCATGCAGAAATTTCTCTTGAAGGATTTTTAAAAAAACTACCACAAGTATTTCATTTTGGTTGTCTATGTTCCCTAAAATGAATATTATCTACATCTGATGAATATTTTTCTATCAAAATACTCAAATCAAATTTTGTACTTATTATAAAGTAATTCTCAAGTTTTTTAACTATACTTGTTCTATAATCAAAATTCATTTGTTTTTTATCAAAAATTTCAAGTTTTCAAGTATTCAAATTTAATAATTCAGCACTTAAAAAATTATTCTCTGTTTCTAATCAAAAACATCATGCATTTCAATAAACAGCTCCTCAAACACTTCAAGGAAGTCAAATAAATCTTTTCCACAGTAATTGCCCCCTTTTAAATAGATCAATTGCAATATCAGATATCTTTTCACTACTATATGTTTCTAATATATGAAATTCTTCATTATAATTCCATCATTTTAAACAATTCTTTATTACAATACCTTCAAACACATCAAAAGCAAATAAAAGATTCGTTCATCATCAAATAAACAAAATCTCTAATTTATTTTGATTTGCAAAATCTTTAATCTCGACAAGTTTGTCTATATCCTGTCTATTATTAATTTCAAAATAATACTTAGTAAAGGCTTTGGTATTATAATTAGACAAGTTTGAAATATCTTTGTCTATTATTAAATAGTCTATATTAATCATCTTTCTTTAATTTTAATAAGTTTACTTACTAAGGATTCATTTATATCAATATCCATAGATTTAGCTAAGAGTAATGTAGTAATAATTACATCAGCAAATTCATGTCCCAATTTTTCTTTTGAAAAATCAAGTAACTTTTCATCTCTTTGATCTCAATAATTTGCAAGAACGAGAGACATTAATTCTCAAACTTCTTCATTTAATTTTATAGATCTAGCATAAATACTTTCTTTATCTGAAATATCTTTACTTATATCTCTCAATTTAGAATCTATAAGCAAAATAATGTTATGTAATTCTTTAGTAATCATAGTTATCATTATTTATTAATATATTTGTCTATTGCTTGTCATGTGTAACTGTCTTTACAGTGTCTAACTTCATCTACGGTTCCAGAAATAACAAGTTCTCATCATTTATTTCATCATTCTGGTCAAATATCTATAATATGGTCCGCATTCATTATTACATCCATATTATGTTCAATTACTAAGACAGAATTTCATTTATCAACAAGTGAATGCAAAATATTTAGCAATCTGTCTACATCTTGAAAATGTAATCAAGTAGTAGGTTCATCTAATATGTAGAAGGTTTTTCAAGTAGATCTTTTTGATAATTCTGTTGATAATTTAATTCTTTGAGCTTCTCATCACGATAAAGTGATGCTTGATTGTCATAAATGTATATATCAAAGTCATACTTCCTCTAATACCTTTAAAATTTTAGCTATTTTAGAATGTTTTGAGAAGAAGTCTATTGATTCTTCTATGGTCATTTCTAATACATCAGATATAGATTTTCACTTATATTTTATCTGAAGAGTTTCTGAATTATATCTTTTTCCATTACAGGCTTCGCACTCTACATAAACAGGTGGTAAAAAATGCATTTCTATTTTTTTTACTCAATCTCATTCACATTCACTACATCTTCATTGTTTTGTATTAAAACTAAATCTTCATGGTCAATATCATCTTATTTGAGCATCTTCACACATAGCAAAAACATCTCTTATAAATGTAAAAACTCAAGTATAAGTAGCAGGATTACTTCTAGGTGTTTTTCAAATAGGGGATTGATCTATAATAACAACTTTATCTAAATTATTTAATCATAAAATACTTTTTACATCTCAGACTTCTCTTTTTGCTCTATTTAGTTTATTTGCTAAATAATTAGCAAGTATATCATTTACTAAACTAGATTTTCAACTTCATGAGACTCCAGTTACGACAACAAAATTTGAAAGGGGAATAGTAACACTGATATTTTTTAAATTATTCTGATTAGCTCATATGATTTCTAATACTTTTCAATTCTTTTTTAAATCAATAAAAGAATTTCTAAACTGTCTATTCACGACTACATTTCTTGTTCAATCTAAATATGGTCAAGTTATAGAATTAGGATCAGCAATAATTTCACTAATTGTTCACTTTGAAACTATTTGTCATCCATGAATTCATGCTCATGGTCATACATCTATTATATAATCACTTTCTCTCATAATATCTTCATCGTGTTCAACAATTATCAGTGTATTTCAAATATCTCTAAGTTTTTTTAAGTTGTCTATTAACATATTATTATCTCTTGGATGAAGTCAAATAGATGGTTCATCAAGAATATATATAATTCACTCTAATTTTGTTCATATTTGAGTAGCAAGTCTTATTCTTTGTGCTTCCCCTCAAGATAATGTACCAGATTTTCTAGAAATTGTCATATATGTCAATCATACACCAGAAAGAAATTCTAGCCTTTCCACAACATTTTTTATAATTTTTTTTGATATCTTTTCTTGATTTTCTGTCAACTTCAATCATTTTATAAATTCTAATGATTCTGTAACAGCTAGATTAGACAATTCTCATATATTTAAATCTTTTATGAACACACTTAAACTTTCTTTGTTTAATCTATGTCAATCACATAAATTACAATCCATGTCTATAACATAATCATCATATATTCATTTTTCATTTCATCAATCATAGTATCTTCTAGTTAAAGTGTTTATAACTCATTCATATCTTGAATTATAAGTATTTTTTGTTCAAGATTCGTTTGTAAATGAAACTTTATACATTCTGTCTCAGGTTCAATACATTACTAATTCTTTTTCTCTTTTTGATAGTAGAGAATAATTTTTATTTAAATCAATATCATTTAACTTTCAAACAATATTTATTAAAGAAAAGAAATAATCTCATCAAAATCAAGGAACAATAATAGCTCACTCTAATAATGTTAAGTTATTATTTATGATTTTTTCTTCCAAAAATACTTTTTTAACTCATAATCAATGACATTCAGAACAAGCTCATGAATGAGAATTAAAAGAAAAACTAGAAATATTTAATTCTGCTGGCACATGTCAACAGTTTGAGCAAATAAAAACATTCGAAAAAGATACTATACTTTCTCAAAAAGCTTCGATTGATAATTGTCATTCTCCTATTTTAAATGCTAATGCCAAAGAATCTTTTAATCTTTTAGTATCAGGGCTATCTAATAATGAGTAGTCTTTTCTTATAAGTCTATCAATAATAATATAAGGTGATTTTATTTTTATTAAATCTAATTCCTCATTTACTGTATAAATTTTATCTCAAATAGAAAATCTAATAAATCACAAACTAAGGACCTCTTTTTTTAATTCACCAAAATTATCATAATTTCATTTTAAAGGTGATTTTATAATAAATTTTTTATCTTCTTCTAATCATGATAAATAACTAATTATATCTGACATAGAATCCTTCTTAACTATTGTTCAACATTTTACACACCTTCTTTGTCAAATATTCAAATATAATAATTTATAATAATCATATATTTCAGTTATTGTTCCTATTGTTGATCTAGGATTTCTGCTAGTAGTTTTTTGATCTATAGATATAGTAGGGGATAGTCAATTAATTTCTGAAACATCTGCTTCCTCATTCATTCATCATATAAACATTCTTGCATAAGAAGATAAACTCTCCAAATACTTTTGTTGTCATACATTATAAATTGTGTTAAATGCAAGGGAAGACTTACCACTTCAAGAAACTCCAGTTATAACAGTCATTTTATTTTTTGGTATCTTTACGCTAATATCTTTCAAATTATGAGTTTTTGCTCAAATGACCTCTAAAAATTTTGACATATTAAATTGTTAGTTTTAAATTATCTTTTCATTTTAATCAAAATTATGGATATTCAAATTAATTATTTATTTTTACTTTTTGTAGAAGTAATTAATCCGAAGCTACTATTAATCATATAACTTTTTTTGCTCACTTATTTTTTAGTATCTTTGAAATTTCATTAAGTGTTGTACCAGTTGAGATAACATCATCTACAACTATAAATATTTTGTTTTCAAAATCCTTTATTTTATTATTTTTTATTTTAAAACAATTTTCTAAATTTTTTAATCTGTCTTTTCTACATAGTTTTGATTGCTGTAAACTTTTTTTTACTTTTATAATAAGATTTTTTTCTATTTTTATTCATGTTTGTTTTGAAATATTTTTTGCTATTTTTTCAGATTGATTATATCATCTTTTTAATTTTTTGAAAAATGACATTGGTGGATATATAAGAAAATAATCATCTGTATTTTTATATATTTCATTGTTTTGAAAAAGATCTGATAAATAATTTGAAAAATCATCTATAATATCTTTTTTTCAATAAAATTTCAAATCCTTTATTAGTTTTGATATTACTTTATTTCTATAGTGAGATAGAATAATAACTTTATCATAATGTACTTCTTTTAGACAATCTTTATGGACACTGAAATTATCGCTTGCCCCTTTGCACACATAACAAATTGAGTCAAAGTTAGACATATTAGACAGACATTCTTCACATAAAAAGTGTCATTCTTTATTGCAAGAATAACACTTTTTTGGAGCTAATATATCCTTAATAAATTTTAACATTATTTATTTAAATCAGATAATATACTACTCAAACTATCAACTCAAAATCAAGTCATTCATTTGTTAAATAATCAATAAGGTTCATAAGTATTTATTGCAGTACCTGCTATATCTAAATGTGTATATGGTTCATTATTTAAAATAAAATTTGATAAAAATGCTGCTCACATAGAGGCTCAAGCATAGACTGCTCTATTAAGATTTTCTAAGTCTGCTACTTTTGAAGATTGTGTTTTTTCAATAAAATAATTATCAAAAGGTAACTCAACATATTTTTCAAAATTGTCTTTTGAATAATCTATAAATTTACTTATTAATTCTTTATCATTTCACATAATTCATGCATACCTAAATCACAAAGCTCACATAACAGCTCATGTTAAAGTAGCAATAGTAATAATTTTATTTAATTTATAATTTTTAGATATGTAACTTATTCAATCTGCCAATACAAGCCTTCATTCTGCATCTGTATGAATTATATCGACTGTTTTTCCGCTATATGAAGTTATAATATCTGATGGTTTATACGAATTTCAAGATATATGATTTTCAGCCAGAACTAAACAAGCAATGATATTTACATTTATTTTTTTATTATCTAACTCTTTCATAGTCGCAAAAACTGTTCATGCTCAACACATATCTCATTTCATTTCATACATAGAATTTTCAGGTTTTACTTGAATTCATCAAGTATCAAAAGTTATTCACTTTCAAACAATTCAAATCGTAGGGAGGTCCTTATTAATAATTCGTTCTAATATAATCATAAATGGCCCTTTAGAACTTCATTTTCAAACATTATGTAATAGTTGAAGTCACTTCTTTTCAACTTGCTTAGAATTAAAAATTTTAACTTTTACCTTTTTAAATTTTGTATTTTTTACTAATTTTACAAAAACTTCTGGGTATAAGTCTGAAGAAGGTGTTTCTCATAAGTCTCTTGCAAAAATTATATTTTCTATAGTTTCTAGCCTATTTTTAAGCAATATTTTATTATTATCATTAATAATTATATTTATTTCATCATTATTTTTCTCTGTTCTATATCTTTCAAACTTATATCTAGATAGCATTGTCGTGTTTAATAAACTCAACATATTATTATCATTGTTTGCAAAAATTGTTAATTTTCAAGGTAATTTAGTTATTTCTGTTCATAAATATTCAATTAATGTTTTGTTCGATTGATTGTGGTAAAAAATTATATATAAGTTTTTATAGTTTTTTTCTCATAAAAAATAAGTAAGTACACAATTTTTTTCTGCATTAATTGTTTCATTGATATTACTTATAATTTTTTCATCTAATTTTAATTCAGCTATAAGTTTTATATCATCTTTTTTTTCTAGCAAAAATACTAAATTTGAATCTTTTATATCAAGAATTTTGTTTGTAAATTTAACCATAATAATAAAAAATTAAAAAATACTAAATATATGTAATAAATATATCATATATAAAAAAGCAAAAACTAATAATTAAAAATAAACAAGCTATGATTGAAACAAATAAAGAAATATAATTAGTAAATTTTTTATGTACAATAAAATTAAAAATAATATTATAAAAAAGAATGTAAAAAGGAATAAAACTAAGTCAATTTTTGTATATATAATAAATTGATATAAAAGTAATTATGTAATTAATTATTAGTCACACATATCTAAATATTATTTTAAAATTAATAAATCTATGAAAATTTGATAAATGATTAAAAAGTATATCTGAAATAATAAGTAATAAAATTAATGAAATACTAAAAAAATTTAATCAAGAATTTAAAAAAAATATATAAAATATAAAAATAGAATAGTATATAAAATAAAGTATTTCCAATTTATTTGTTATTATTTTTGTTTGTTTTTTACTATTAAAACCTGAAAAAGCATAGATGAAAATTATTCAAATAAAAAAAAACAAAAAACTTTCTATCAATAAATTTCAACTAAAAGAATCCAGACTTACTTTATTTTGTATTTCTTTTCATAATAAATTTTTTCATAAAGTTAAATTATAAAAAGTATAAAATATTAAAGAAAACAATGTAGAAACAAAAAAGAGTAGAAACTTCATATTTATAAAATTAAAAGTTAACTACTCAGAATATAATAATAAAAAATAAAAATACAAAATTTAAAATTATTAAAAATAAATTTCTAGTAAAATATAATACTAAATAAATAAAATATACAATTATAAATAAAAATATTCATTTATAATTAAGTTCGTTTATATAAAAATAATAATTTATATTTAAATATATAATAAATAATATTGTATATAAATATATTACTATAAAAATATAGGATCTAAATGTTTTTATAATAAAAAGAAAAAAGTTTTCTAACCCCTTAAATCAATTTTTCAAAGTTGTATAAGAAAATCAAATTCACTTTTCTTTTGCTTTAAATAAAATAATATTTTGTTTAATTACTTTTCTTCTAATAAATATATCTAATCTTTTTTCGCTATTTAGTAATATAGAAAATATATTTTTTAATATATAAGCATTGTTCTCTTTTAACTTTTCTTTATATTTTTTTAAAAATAAAATATTTTTTATATATGAATGTGAGTGTTTATCTATTTTTTCTTCTTCACTTTTTACATTATCTTGTTGTTTATTTATAGTGTTAAATTTTCAAAATACATTATTAAAAAAGTTTTTTGCTTGATATATTACATCTTTATTCTTTAATATAAAATTCTTTTTTGATCAAATTTTCTTTAATAATTGATTTGTTTCTTTAAGTAAAACTTCACTGTTTTCTTTGTGTTTATTTTCTATTTCATATAATTCAATATTTCATATTTTTAATAATGCTAATTCACAAATTTCTCTTAACTTAGATATATTAGTTGTTTTTTTAAACTTTACTATTAAATTATAAATTGTATCTAGTTTTTCTTTTTGACTATTATCTAATTCTATTTGTGTTTCTCAAGAAATTAATTTATTTAATTTTTCCAAGACTAGGCTTACTAGCTTGTAAGTCTCATCTAATTCCTTTTTCATATAAAAATTATCTTCTCAATTTTTATTTTTTGTATCTTGATTAAATTTTTGTAATTGTATATTATCTTTATCATTGCTTTCTTTATTTTCTTTTGATTTAAAAAATAAATTATATTCTTCTTCTAAGTTTTTTATAATTTTATGTTTATCTGACTGTGGTAAATCTATATCAGCTTCTGAATATAATAACTCTACATTATATTCTAAATTTTTTCTTAATTTTACATAAACTTTAAATATATCATCTCATACAATTTTTCAATTTTTTAATTCTCATAGATTATTATATCAAGAAAAAATAAAAATATTTCATATCAATTCTTTATGTTTTTCTTCTTCAATACTTAAAATAGAGTATCATTCATTATGAACTCTTTGTTTGGCTATAATTTCATTTTCAGCCTTGAAAACAATAGTATATTTTTTTCCATTCTTTGAAACGGATAATTTATAACTTTGCATTTTAAGTATTATTTATTTTTAAACTATTTAAGTATTTAATTTATCTAAAGTTCACATAAAATCCCACCTTTTAATTACTTCTGGATCATTTGCACAAATTTTATCAATTCTAGGTAGAATAAACATTCTATTTATATCACTCATTTCTTTAAATAAATCTTCGATTTTAGGATATTGAGAACTTAAATGATCTAAATCTGATAATTTTCAATCTACAAATTCTATTTCTAAAGGGTTAGCTAATTCAATATCTAATATCTCATTTTTCAAATTTGCCATAATTTATAAATTATTAATTAAAAAGGTAAAAGAATTTATTTCTTTTTGTTTTTCTATTGCTTCTTTTTTTCTCATTCAAGCAACTTGTGAAAAATTCATATTGTTTATATCATTTAGTTGTTCCATCTCTAATTGTTTAGTAAAATTAGATAAAGTTATATATAATTTTTCTAGTCAATCTTTACTTAATATAGTTATCGCTTCTAAGTAAAGCTCTTTTTGTTTATCTGGAATATTTAAAGAAATAATCATAACCTTTATTATTTTTCTTTTTTGAGTTATTTCTTTTTGTTTTTTTAAAAAGTCAAAAATCATATATTTGTGTAATTAAGTTATATATATATAATAATACCATATTTTTTTTATAAAAACAAAAATTCTTTTAAACATTCTTAGTTACTTATATATTATTTATTATATTACTTATATATATTATTAGTATTAATAGGAAATGTTAAAACAATGTTTTACTTATTTTAAAGCAATTATTTATTATTAAAAAATATTTTTAATTTAATAGTACATATTTTACCTCTATTATAAGCCAATAATTAAATTTAACAAGTTTCTAACAATTAAAAATTTTTCCATTTGACTTGTCTTTTTCTATTAAAAACATATGATAATTTTTGTTAAATTTTATTTGAATTAATTAATTTTATTAATGAACAATATTAACAATAATAATAATTTTGCACATTATTTTATAATTTTTTTAACAAGTTTTCTATTATGAGTTATTTTTTCCTTTTATTATGGGAAAAATATAGGTAATGAAATGTTAGAAAGTCTTGAGATATGAACATGAGATAGTAAATCAATTCTCAATGACAAGGATTTAGACTTGACTAAATATTGGGAAGTATATAATTTAATAAAATTAAATGACTATGATTCTCAGTCAATAGATAAAGAAAAATTAGTTGATAATTCTATAAAGTGATTGGTTGAATGATTAGGAGATAAACATAGTGAATACTTTAATGGAGAAGAATCAAAAAAATTCAATGAAATATTATCTTGAGATTTCGAATGAATATGAGCTGTTGTAGAAACAAATGAAATATGAGTGATTATAGATAGACTTATAAAATGATCTCCTGCTAAAAAGTATTGATTAGAATCATGAGATATAATCATAAAAGCTAATGGTGATAAACTGGAGGGTTTAGATTTATATGATGCTGTGGATAAAATTAAATGACCAGCATGAACAATTGTAAAACTAGAAGTAATTAGAAAAGGTGAAACAAGTATTTTAACTTTTGATGTAATAAGGGAAAAAATAAAAATTCCTTCTGTTGAATCAGAAACTTTTGATGATTGAAAAATTGCTTATATTGCTTTAAATATTTTTTGAGATGAAACATCTTCAGAATTTGAAATTGAGTTAAAAAAATATTTGAATACTGACTGATTAATAATAGATTTGAGAGATAACGGTGGATGATATTTACAAAGCGCAACTACTATTCTAAGTAATTTTATTGAAAAAGATAAAACTTTGGTTGTTACTAAATATAGAGATCTTTTTTCAAATGTTTCATATCCAAGTATTAATGATTGAACTATTTATAAATGAAAAATCGTTGTGCTTATAAATGAAAATTCTGCATCAGCATCAGAAATTACAGCCTGAGCATTAAAAGATTATAAAAAAGCAATATTAGTATGAAAAAAATCTTATGGAAAATGATCAGTTCAAAAACCTTTTGATTTAGTTGATTGAAGTATGTTAAAATTGACAATCGCAAAATGGTTTACACCAAATGATGTCAATATTGATAAAGAGTGAATAACTCCAGATATAGAAGTGACATTTGAAAAAGAGGACTTTGAAAAAACATACGATAGGCAATTAGAAGAGGCAAAAAAAGTATTAAACTCTTTTATTCAAAATAATGCATACCAATTAACAATTGATAAATATAAATCAGAAAAAAAAGAAGTAGTCAATAATAAAAAAGTGGAAGAAAAAGTAGAAAAAAAATAGAGGAAGGTTCTAAAAAATAATGTTTTTAACATAAAAAAGCTAGATAATCTAGCTTTTTTATGTTTTTTAATTATAAATATATATATATTTATTTTATAATTATTAATAAAATGTTATCAAAAAATGATAAAGATATTTTTGATTTAATTAATCTTGAGGCAAATAGGCAGGAAACTGAAATAGAGTTAATAGCATCAGAAAACTATGCTTCTTATGATGTTATGGAAGCAGCATGAAGTATTTTAACAAATAAATACTCAGAATGATATCCTTGAAAAAGATATTATGCATGACAAGAATATATAGATAAAATAGAACAATTAGCTATTGATAGAGCAAAAGAAATTTTTTGAGCTGAATATGTTAATGTACAACCATTAAGTTGAAGTCCAGCAAATCTTGCTGTTTATTTATGAGTTTTAAAACCATGAGATAAAGTTTTGTGACTTAGTTTAGATCAAGGTTGACACTTGAGTCATTGACATCCTTTAAACTTTTCATGACTTTTATATGATATAATTCCATATTTTTTAAATAGAGAAACATGAATTATAGATATGGATGAAGTTGAGAAAATTGCATTAAAAGAAAAGCCAAAAATGATACTTGCATGATTTTCTGCATATTCAAGAAATCTTGATTGGAAAAGATTTAGAGAGATAGCTGATAAGACTTGAGCTATATTAATGGCAGATATAGCTCATATTGCATGATTAATAGCAGGAGGAGTTTTAGAAAATCCTATTCCATACTGCGATATAGTAACAACAACTACACATAAGACACTTAGATGACCAAGAGGTGCTATAATTATGTCAAAAGAAAAGTATGCATCAAGTTTGGCTAGAGCAGTTTTTCCATGAGTACAATGATGACCACATGAAAACCTAATTGCAGCAAAGGCTGTCGCTTTTAAAGAGGCATTGAAACCAGAATTTAAAATATATGCTAGACAGGTTGTAGATAATGCAATTGTATTAGCATCAGAACTTAAAAATAGGGGGTTTACAATTGTTTCTTGATGAACAGATAATCATTTAGTTTTAGTTGATGTATATGGTAGTTTTTGAGTAACATGAAAAGAAGCAGAAGTTGCTTTGGAAAAAGTAGGATTATCTACAAATAAAAATATGATCCCGTATGATACAAGAAAGCCTCTAGATCCATCATGAATAAGAATTGGGTCTCCAGCTGTTACAACTAGATGAATGAAGGAAAATGAAATGAAGGTAATTGCAAATGTATTTAAAGAAGCAATTATTAATAAAGATGATGAAAATAAATTAAAGGAGTTAAAAAAAGAAATATTTGAATTGTGTAAAAATTTCCCTATATATAAATAATTATATTTAAGCTATTATCATTGTAGCCAAAAAAGACAGATTCTATATATTGTAGACACAAAAAGTATCAATTTGTCAAAGATAAATTTACTAAAAAACTTGATTAATAAAACAAATTAATTATATTGTAGACAATTACTTAATAATTATGTCTACAATGTATAAATTCACAAGACAAGATGTCGCTGAAAAATTAAATATATCTACTCGTTCAGTGGATAGGTATATAAAATCTTGAAAATTAAGATCAAAAAAAGAATGAAAAGTTGTGTATATTAATACAGATGATATAGAAAATCTAATTTGAAATTGAGATTATAAACAAGAAGTAATCGTAGAAAAAAAAGTTATTAATAATACTACTGATAATATAAAGTCTATGGAAACAAATGATATTTCTAAAAGTAATGAAAGTTTATCTGGGACACTTTCAACAATTTATAAAGATTTAAAGGAGGAAATACAAAAAAAAGATCAACTTATTCAAACCTTGGCTATGAGAGTATGAAAAGCAGAGGAGGTAGCAAATAGTTCAATGTCTTTAATAGATTTCAAGAAATCTCAGTATTTGTTAGAGGAATCAAAAGAAAATATTAGTAAAGAGTTATCACAATTATGAAAAGAAAAGGAGATATTAACAAAAGAACTAAAATATGAAAAAACGACAAACATATTATTAATAATTTTTGTGATAATATTATTAGCAATATCAATAACAATTTGGTTTATGAAAATATAATTTGATAAGTTCAAAAAATTGATTACAATTTAGGAACTTTTTTAGTTCTCATAGTTCAAATGGATAGAATAACCCCCTCCTAAGGGGTAGATGCAGGTTCAATTCCTGCTGGGGATACCATAAAAATTACAAAAAAAAAGATAATCAAATTTGATTATCTTTTTTGTTATCTTTCGTATTTACCCTTTAAATCATTTAATGAAACCTCAAATATTACAGGTCTTCAGTGTGGGCAAGTGGATGAATAATTTATTACAGAATCATATAAAAGTTTATTCATTTCAAATAAATTTAATTTATGTCCAAATTTAATAGCAGATCTACAAGCTGTATAGGCATAAATTTTATTTTTAACCTCTTCAAGTTTAATAGATTTATTAAAATTTTGTTTTCATATATCATCAATGATTAACATAAATGTTTTAGAAATATCTTCTTTTTTTAAAAAATCTGGAACTGAATTTATTATAACAATATTTCAGGGCATAATTTCTATGTCAAATCACATGTCTATAAAGATGTCTTTGTTGTCTTCTATGATATTTAATTCTTTTGGATTTAGAGCCATACTTTCTCATATTAAAAGTCATTGTACATTATGTCCATAATCGTTACTTATAAGTTTTTCATAAATAATTCTTTCAGCTAAAGCATGTTGATCTAGAAATATTATTCACTCTCAAGTTTCTACAATTATATATGAATTATGAACTTGTCATACTATTTTTCAAAGAGGAGTAATATGTAAATCGCTTGTTTTTTCAAATTCATTATATAATGAATTTTCTTCACCAATAAAAGTATTTGAATTATTATTCAAGATTTCTTTAGAAAAATTTATTGCATTATTTATTTGTGATTGATTTATGCTAGGTGATTTATCTGTATATGGTGAATATGATTTAAATTTCGTTCATGATCATGTATAGCCACTATATATTCATGCTGACTTTATTGTGGAAAAATCATTATTTGAATGTGAAGATTGTGTGAGTATTTCTTTATTTTTTACTAAAATATTATTTGAATTTATTAAACTTACCTTTTCAAGTTTTTCTTGTATTGCATGATATACTGCTCTAAATATATTTTGTTCAGAGGCAAATCTTACTTCTAATTTTCTAGGATGTACATTTACATCTACTTGAGTTGGATCAACATTAATATTTAATACATAAGCAGGGGACATAGAATGTGGTATGAACCTATTATATCAATCATTTATTGCCTTATATATAAGACTTGATTTTATAACTCTTCTATTTACAAATAATGATTGTCTATTTTTATTTGGAAAACTTACTTTTGGGTCTGATATATATCACTTAATATTTATTCAATTCATTGAAAAATCAAGAGGTAACAGATTTTCAGAAAATTCTTTTCAATATATATTGTAGATTCTTGTTTTTAAATCTTCAGAGGAAGCATATTTAAAAACTTGTTTTTCATCAGAAATAAATTCAAATCATATTTCTGGATAAGAAAGACATATTTCTTGAAGAAATGAATAAATATGATTATATTCTGTTCTAGCAGTTTTTAAATAATTTAATCTAGCTGGAGTATTATAAAATAGATTTTCAACTATAACTTTAGTACCTGTTTCACTCGCATAGTCTATTAAGTCTGAGATATTTCAAGCAATCACAGATACCTTTGTTCAATAATCTTCACTTATATTTTTTGATATTATATGTAAATCTGATACTGAAGAAATAGAAGCTATGGCTTCTCATCTAAATCAAAAAGTCATTACATTATATAAATCTTCCAAATTTTTGATTTTTGAAGTAGAATATTTCTCTATAACAAGAGGTATATCTTCTTTTTCTATTCATTCTCAATTATCTGATACAATAATTTTTTCCATTCATCAGTTTACTATTTCAACTTTTATCAAACTAGCTTTTGCATCTATACTATTTTCTAATAACTCTTTTATAACTGACACAGGTCTTTCTACCACTTCTCAAGCAGCTATTTGATTTGCTAGATTTTTATCTAGTATTATTATTTTTGACATATATTTTATTTTAGATTGTATTATTATTATTTTATAGAATTACTGGAAAAGGGCAAGAAAAAATCCACTTTTACTTAGTGGATTGATCTTGTTTTTTATTACTTAGAGTTTCTTTAACTTTTTCTTTTACTATATCTGGTATATTAGCATAAGCTTTAAAAATATTTTTTATCTTATTATAAAACCCAACTATTTCATTTATTGGTTCTAATATTTTTAAAACTTTTATTAGTACCAATGTTAAAAGAGTTCATATTATTGAGATGAATACTATTAAAACAATATAAAGCATTTCTAATACTGTCAATGTCATAATATAAAATTTATTTATTAAGCTTTTTCAATTAATTCATTTATATCTAAATTTAAAGATTTTACAAGTTTTAGTATATTTTCTTCTCATTCTATTTTTTTGTAAAATTTTTCTTCCTCAAAAACAATTATACATGGTAGTTTAGTCATATCTACTTGATAATCAACTAAATTAACTCACACAATCTTAGTTTTTGCAAGTTTTAATGAAATATTTTGAGAATATGCTTTTGTTGCAATTATAGGAATAATAAATAATAATTTTTTATAAAAATTTGTTCATTCCTCAGCAAAAATCACTAATGATTTATGTTTGAAAAATCTTTCTATATTAGTTTCTTTATTAATAAAAGATGTTGTTTTAGATTTATTAATTATCAAATCTAACTCTTCTTTTGTTCAAACAATAAATTTATTTGATTTTTCAAAAGCATCATCTTTAATTTTTATTGCTTTATTCTTAATTAGTAACATTTTACTTGATGCATTATCTTTTAACTTCAATGCCCTCTCTTTAAGTTCTTTTAAATTCATTTTATTTAGTTTTTATATAAATATATAATTATTTTACTATAAATTAACTTTTTTTGCAAAAAAATTTGATTTATTAATTTATTTTAATATGATATGCGCGATTTATATGAAAAATATTTTATTTATTACAAAAGTTAATATGACAAATTCTGATTTAATTAAAAAAGTTCAAGCTCCTTTTTTACAAGAGTGAAGGGAACAAATAAAAACAGGTATGGAAGTGGAAGTTTACCAAGTGATTAAAGAGGGGGGTAAAGAAAGAATACAAAAATATAAAGGTTTGGTTATTAAAACTGCAGGTAAATCTGCATTAGAAAAAAATATTACTGTTAGAAGAAAGATATGACCATTTGGTGTAGAAAAAGTATTCCCAATACATTCACCAACAATACAAAAAATCGATATTATTAGACAATTTAAAGTTAGAAGAAAATCTATTAAATTTATTAGAGATCTTACTGGTAAAGCTGCTAGACTTAAAGAAGTTAAATAGTTTTTTAAAAAATCCTTCAATTTGAAGGATTTTTTTCTTTTCAAATTATTTTTTTTGTATATACTACAATTATTATTTTTAATTATTAGTTTAACAGTATGAATTATAAAGATTTAAGTTTAGAACAACTTATAGAAGAAATAAAATCTGGTAGGACTTCTAGAGAAGAAGTTTTCAAATATTTTTTGAATAGAATAAAGAAATATGATGATAAATTACAATGTTTTAATTATATTAATGAAAACTGATTAAATACATCTAATTGAGCTTTATTTTGAGTTCCAATCTGAGTAAAAGATTTATACTGTGAAAAGTGAATTCCAACAACTTGATCATCAATAATGTTAGAAAATTTTGTCCCACCATACGATTCTACTATTATTAAGAAATTAAATCAGGAAGCAATGAGTTCTATTGGTAAAACTACTATGGATGAATTTGCTATGTGAACTACTTGAGAAAACTCTGCCTTAAAAAAAGCTATCAATCCTTGGTGAACAAATAGAGTTCCTGGAGGTTCTAGTTCTTGATCTGCTGCTGCTGTTTCTGCAGGACTTGTTCCTGCTGCATTATGAACGGATACCTGATGAAGTTTGAGACAACCAGCTAGTTTATGTGGAGTTGTAGGTTTTAGGCCTAGTTATGGTAGAAATTCTAGATATTGAATATTTCCAATGGCTTCAAGTCTGGACTGTCCATGAACAATTACAAAAACTGTAAAAGATGCATGAATGTTATATGAATTGATGAATGGAGAAGACCCCCTAGAAAATACTTCATTAGCTTGAAAAGATATAATAAACCCTAAAATATGGGAATCAAAGAGTTTAAAATGATATAAAATATGAGTAATTAAAGAATTTTTTTGAGAATGATTAGATAATTGAGTTAAAATAGTTATGGAAAAAGCTATAAAAGAACTAGAAAATTTGTGAGCTGAGATAAAGGAAATATCTTTACCTACTACCAAGTATGCTATTGCTGCTTACTATATAATTGTTCCAGCAGAAGTATCAACAAATTTATGAAGATTAGACGGTATTAGATATTGACATGTTTCAAAAAACGAATCTTCCTCTATGGACTGAGTTTTTCAAAATAATAGATGAGAATGACTTTGATCAGAATCTCAAAGAAGAACAATTTTATGAAGTTATGTATTATCAGCCTGATTTTATGATGCATATTTTAAAAAGGCAGCTCAAATAAGAACATTATTAATTGATGATTTTAATAAAGTATTTAATGATGTAGATGTTATAATATGACCAGCAAGTCCTTCCGTCGCATGGAAGATGTGAGAAAAATCAGATGATCCTCTAAAACTATATTTAGCTGATATGTATACTATTCCATCTTCTTTAGCTGGATTACCATGAATATCAGTACCTTGTTGATTTGCTGAAACAGAAGATGAAGAAAAAGAAATGATGCCAGTTTGATTGCAAATAATAGCTCCAAGACTAGAAGAAGAGAAATTATTTGAAATATCTCATGTATATGAACAAGCAACAAATTTTGGTAAAATTTCACCTAAAGGGTTTGAGGATTAATAAAAAATAAAATTATCTGTTCTTCTATTGGCTCTTTTCATTTCATTAGGAAATATTTACAGGTAAACTACTAAATAAATTACTTTTTCTAGCTAAGTCTCGAACAAAATTTTTTTTAATATAATTATCCTTTAACTTAAATCAGTGAGACTGTCT
>Ga0247839_1001024_pt1 | contig 48666 bp, 40 predicted proteins | sample LaCruzMarch2015__6_FD_192405 | JGI IMG/M metagenome (GOLD analysis project Ga0247839, IMG submission 192405) | Freshwater microbial communities from meromictic Lake La Cruz, Castile-La Mancha, Spain - LaCruzMarch2015_16m | ecosystem: Environmental > Aquatic > Freshwater > Lake | place: Spain... | reverse complement strand
CCCCCGCCGACCGCAGGCCCGCAGTCCAAGGCGCGAGTACCGCCGGGTGGAAATACGCGGGCCATCAGCCGAACCGATGCCAGCCGCCCAGGGATTCAGGCCCGCGGCGCGCCCCAGGCCGCCAGGGTGCTGTGACGTCCGCCCCCCAATCGTCCGGGGTTGCGGCGTCCCGCGCCAAGGTGAAGGCGCACACGGCGTCCCAGGTGGCCTGGTAGTCCTGCAGGCCGGGCAGACGGCGCACGATCCGGCCGGGGCGATCCACGCTCGACTTGGAGGGTGAAGAGGGCGCGCGCGAGGACCGTGCAGACCGGGCACAGCGCGCGATCGCGCCGCATCCACCAAGCGTCTGCGAGGTGGCGGGCGCTTGCGAGGCCTCGTCGCAACTGAAGCCGCGCCCATGGGGGGACGCCGACCTCGATCCGGTCGTCGATCCAATGCCGGAAGGCAAAGCCCCGGGCGATGGCGAGCCGGGGCGCGAGCAGGTCGAGCAGGTCGAGCAGGTCGAGCAGCCGGCCGGTGGGGACCTGGTCGGCGCGTGCATAGCTGACGAAATAGGTCCGTTCGACGGTCACGGCGGGCCTCCGAGGCTGGTGCCAGGCCGGAGTATACCCGCCGCGGGTGGCGTAGGGTCCGCTGTGCGGACCGGCGACCCGGCGCTCGGCGATCGGCGACTGGTCGGGGCGCCGGTCGCAGGGTTGGTGTGGACGGCTTTGTGGCGCCCCTCCCGGTTCAGATCCCCCATCAGGGCCAGCAGGCAACTGGTCTTGCCGGTCTGGCGCGGTTTGTAGGTCGGCCTTCAGGCCGACCGCGGCGCCCCCGGTCGGCCTGAAGGCCGACCTACAGCGGGGTGCCAACCGCCGCCCGGGCGGCCGGAGTTATGATCGAGGCTGCTCCCGAGGGAGCGGGCCTGCGGCCGCGATGCGGCGCGGCGGTTGCCTGCAACGCCGCGTTCCCTGCGACGCCACACGCGGCCGCAGCCCGCGCCTATGGTGTCGCTGCGCGACTGTGACGGTAAAGCGACGATGGCAAGGCCATGGCGAGGCCCGCCGTCCGGGCTCAGGCGGCCATCGGTGCCGGCCCTAGCTGCCGCTGCTGCTCACGGTGGGTGCGCCCGCTTTCGCGGGGGCGGCGGGGGCCGCGTAGGGGTAGCCGTAGGCACCGGCGGCGTAGCCGGGATAGGTCCACCCATACCCTGGATAGCCGTAGCCGTACCCTGGGTAGCCATAGGCGTAGCCGGGATAGCCGTAGCCGTACGCGGGGTACGCGCCCGGGGCATAACCGGGGTAGCCCCAGCCGCCCCACCCCGGATAGGAATTCCAGCCCGGGTAGCCGCCCCAGGGTCCGCCGCCCCAGGGACCGCCCGACCAGGGCGACCAGCCCCAGAAGGCGTTGGCCGGAAGACTGACCGCGCCGGTGAGGGCGGCACCGGCGATCGCGAGCACGAACTTGTTCATGGATTGCACCTCGCAAGTGATAGGGGTCCGGATCGAGAGCGCGAAACGGCTCCCGGCGCAAGGATAATAAAAAACGCGCGCGCGGTCAGCCCCGGGCCGGAGCGGCGACGAACCGGGCCTGACCCGGCGCCCGCTCAGAGCCCACGCGGGGCCCGCTCAGGATTGGCCATCGGCGCCCGCCCCGGCCGCTTCCCCGCTCAGGACCCGCGTCAGGGTCTCGATCAAGACCTGGCGCTTGACCGGCTTGGTGATGACATCGTCCATGCCGGACTCCAGACAGAGCTCCCGATCGGACGCCAGGGCGTGGGCGGTCATGGCGACGATCGGCAGGTGGCCCAATGGCGACTCGGCGCGCAGGCGCCCGGCCGCCTCCGCGGCGCGGATCCGCCGGGTCGCCTCCAGGCCGTCCATCTCAGGCATCTGGATGTCCATCAGCACCAGTTGATAATGCCCCTGGGCCACCGCGCCCAGGGCCAGGAGGCCGTTGTCTACCGCCTCCACCCGGTAACCCAGCTTGTCGAGCATGGCGGTGGCCACCTTCTGACTGATCTTGTTGTCTTCCACCAGGAGAATGGACGGACGCGGGGCGCTCGCGTCCGGGGTCGGCGGCAGGTCCGGGGCGGCTGGGGCAGCAGCCGGGGGCGGGGCCGGCTCGCTGGCCTCCGGCGCCGGCAGCGCCGCCAGCGGTGTCGTCACGGGCCGCTCCAGGGCCTCCAGCAGGGCCGCGCGATGCACCGGCAGCGTCAGGATCCGCACCGGACTGGACTCCGGCAGCGTGAAGTCCCGGTGCCGCCCCTGGGGCACCAGGGCCAGCACCCGCAGGGGCCGATGCCAGGGCTGGTGGGGCACCAGCTCGAACAGGCGGTCACCCTCCCCGCCCGCCTCGCGCAGGACAATCAGGGCCAGATCGTAGGGCTGCTCGCGATCCTCGGCCAGCAGCAGCTCATCCATTGCGGCCTCGGTGTCGGCGGTGGCGAGGACCGTGACCCCCGCGTGCGCCAGGGTCTCGGTGAGCGCGGCCCGGCCGATGGCGAGTGTGTCCATCAGCAGCGCCCGCGGCGGCTGCGGCCACACCGGCGCTGACACCGCCCCCGTGGCGCTGGGCACGGCCGGCAACTCGAACCAGAAACACGAGCCCTCTGCCTCGCGGCTGTCGACCCCGATCTCACCGCTCATCAACTCGACCAGGCGCCGCGAGATGGCAAGCCCGAGCCCGGTGCCGCCGTAGCGACGGGTGAAGGAGGTATCCACCTGGTAGAAGGAACGGAACAGGAACCCCAGGCGGTCCGCGGCGATGCCGATGCCGGTATCGCGCACCGCAAAGTGCAGTCGCGCGCCCCCCGACGACCCGGCGCGAACACTGACCCGCACCTCCACCTCGCCCTGTTCGGTGAACTTGATGGCGTTGCCGATCAGGTTGATCAGCACCTGCCGCAAGCGGCCCGGGTCGGCGTGCAGCCAGTCCGGCACCGCCCGCTCACAGACGCACGCAAATCCCAGCCCGCGGCCATCGGCCTTGTAGGCGAACATGTCCGCCAGTTCCTCGATCAGGCCGCGCAGGCTGAAGTCGGTCTCGTCCAGGGTGAGCTTGCCGGCCTCGACCTTGGAATAGTCCAGGATATCGTCGATGACGGTGAGCAGGGCGTCCGCGGAGTGCAGCACCACGTTGACATACTCGCGCTGCTCCTGATCGAGCCGGGTTTCGGCGAGCAGGTTGGCCATCCCCACCACCCCGATCATGGGGTTCCTGATCTCGTGGCTCATGTTGGCGAGGAACTCGCTCTTGGCCCGGTTGGCCGCCTCCGCCGCCTCCTTGGAGTCGCGCAGTTCGCTCTCCACCCGGCGCCGCTCGCCGATCTCCTGTTCGAGCTCCAGGTTCGTTTCCTGCACCGACTTCTCGCGCAGCGCACTCTCGCGCAGATGGGCCTGCAAGGCGACGGCGCGAATGTTCAGCCGCAGGATCAGGAAGACCCCGAGCAGCACCACCACCGCCAGACTCGCCATCCCCAGGAACAGGTGCCAGGGTTCGAGCCGGCCGCGCAGTTGCACCGCGGACATCACGTCGATCACGATGAACTGAGTCCCCGGCACCAGGCGGGCTAGTGCGACCATGTGCTCGCCGTCGCCCGCGGGACCGTTGTTGAACTCCAGCAATTGGCCATCCTTCACCCCCGCGGGCAGGACGAGGCGCCGCAGACCGGGGGCCAGCTCGGCGCCCAGGGAGCGCAGGTGATCGCCGGTAAGGGTGGCCACGTAGGTATCGTCGGCACCGCGGTCCACATTCAGCACCTCGCGCACCACCAGGCCGGCGTCCAGCAGGGCGAGCAGTTGCCCGGCGTAGGTCCCCTTGAACTCGTGGGCGAGGGACACGGCCAGGGTCCGGCCCCCATCCAGGACCAGGATTTCACCATTCTGATGCGCGGGATTCAGAAACTCCTTCCACGGGCGATCGAGCCCGGGGGCCTCACCCTGGCTCGGCTCGTCGACCAGCACCTCCCCGCTCTCGTCGAGCAGGACCAGGCGCTGATAGATCGGCTGGGTGCCGATGCGCTTGCGGTCGATGAGCTGGGCGAAGCGGGCGCCGATGGGCATCAGGCTCTGTCGCAGCCCATAGCGCATGCTCATTCCCAGGGCGCGGTTCTCGAAGAACCCGGCCACCTCCCGCGACAAGGCCAGATTGGCCAGATCGTCGCGCCGCTCGCTGAAGAAATACTGGAGCGCCGCCACCCGCCGCCCGCTCTCCAGGCGCCGCTGCTCCTCCATGGTCTGGCGTAGGCTGGTCGCCGACCAGTAATTGGCGACCAGGAGGAAGCCCACGTAGAGCGTGAGGACGACGGTGATCAGGATGGTCGGCAGACCATACCTGGGCGCAATGGCGCGAAGCGTTCCCCGGGGTTTGGGCTCGTGCATGCTCGATCTGTGCTCCAAAGGGGGTACCCGTGACGACGCGATACCCGAACCAGCGCCGCGCCCCCGCCGCGGGGGCGCCAAGGGTCGCCATGCGACCAAGGCTTAAGCATAACCCTGGTAAAGGGAGCCAGTCTGTGGTTTGACGCCGCGGACGTGCGATCGGTCGGATGGCGCGCCGCGACGCGGAGTCGGCGGGGTGGGAAGCAGCGGTCAGCGGGGGGCCGGCAGATAGTCCGGGAAGTAGTCGATGACGAAGGGGTAATAGGCCAGGGCGATGCGCCGGAACTCACCGCTGGCCTTCAGCCCCTTGAGGAAGCGGTTGAAGGCCTCGCGCAGATCCTTGTCCGCAGGCCGGAAGGCCGGGGCCATGTCCTGGCGCTCACTCACCGGTCCGATGACCTTGATGTCCCCCGGCCACTTCTGCAGCGCGACCAAGGCGTCCGGCACGTCGAGCAGGGTCAGCTCCGACTCCCCATTGATCAGCGCCGGGGCCATCTCATTCAAGGTGCCCTTGAACATGGCGATCTTGGCGCCGGTCGCCTTGATATCGTAGAGGTCCGGGTCAAGGCAGGTGTCCGCCTTACCGAGCAGGGTGCGCCGCGGCATCAGGGACTTGGTGGCCGCGATGTCCTTCTCCAGGACCGCGCTGGGCGTGATGGGCGACACCGGCAGGTCCGCACGTGAGACCAGCCACACCTGGGTGGGGAAGGTCGGATCGGCGAAGCTGACCACCTTGGTCCGCCAGGGGATCACGGTCATGCCATTGGCGATCACGTCGCCGCGGATCGGCGCCGCCCCCACGATCTGGAAGTCGTCACCCTTGCTCTCGACCTTGTGACCGGTCAGGTCACTGATGATCTGGCCCCAGTCACTCTGCACGAACTCATAGCGCACCCCCAAGTGGGCGGCAAAGGCACGCATCAGCTCGACGTCCATGCCGTCCCCGGCCCCGGTGACGAAGTTGGCGTAGGGAATGCCCAGGTGACGCAGGACGCCGCGCTCCTTGACCTCGGCCAGCCCGCCCGCCGCGGCGACGGCCGACAGCAGGAGCCCGAGCGCGAGGCAGACCAGGAGCGGCGCCACCTGACCCCAGCCGTGGCGGTATCCGAAATAGATGGTGCGCAGGGGCGCAAATGATGGAAGCGGCATGGTATTTCTCCCGGAGTGGGTCTGTTCAGAACTCAATTCTAGCCCTCTATGCAAGAAGCATCCCGAACACAGCGACGGCCCTTTACAGGCGGTTCGGCTGGCTAACGGACCGGCCGTTCGCGGATTGCAACGCAAACCGGCTCGCGATTCGATACAGGCACTCTGCCGCGCGGCCCGGCGGCCTAGCCCCCGAGTTGCATCCGCGCCAAGAGTTCCGCTGCGCGCGGGAAGTCGAAAACCGCCACCAGTTCCTCAAACTGGCGTGCGAGATCGCCGAAGCGTGCCCGCAGGGCGTCCCGATTGGCGATGCACACCCGGTGCGCACCCAGATCGTCCGCCTGCAACAGCGCCGCCAGGGACTTAAGCAGGTCGTGCAGTTGGGCCTCGCCGCCAGCGGCCGGCGCGGCCCCCCCCCGCCCGGGCACCGCCACGCCATCGGGAAGGCTGCGCAAGGCCTGGGCCAGGGCCGCCAGTTCCTGGTCCAGGGACGCGCTGATCCGCAGCGGGCGCGCGCCCTCGGCGGACTCGCGCAGCTGCGCGTCCAGGCCGCCGGCCAGGGCCTGGATGCGGACCGCCCCCAGGGTGCCCGCCACCCCCTTGAGCCCATGGGCCAGTTGGCGCGCCGCCCCCGGCTCGCCGCGCGCCAGCAGGTCGCGCACCCGCGCCCCGTCCCCCTGATGGGCCTCGACCAGGTCACGCAGCAGGGCAAGATACTGGTCCCGGCTGCCGCCCAGGCTGCGCATCCCCAGGCGCGCATTGAGCCCGGGGATGGCCGCCAGCGCGGGCGGGACCGGCTCGCGCGGGCGCGCGTCCGGGGTCCCGCGCCGCCAGGACGCACGCGGCCGCCGCGCCGGCGGCTCGCAGCGCAGCCAGCTCGCCAGCGTCAGATAGAGCCGGTCCGGGTCCACCGGCTTGGCGACATGATCCGACATGCCGGCCGCGAGACACCGCTCGCGGTCCTCTCGAAAGGCGCTGGCGGTCATGGCAATGATAGGGACGGCCGCGTACCCGGGCAGGGCCCGGATGCGCCGGGTCGCCTCCAGTCCGTCCAGAACCGGCATTTCCAGGTCCATCAGGATCAGGTCATAGGCGGCACTGACGCACCGTTGCAGTGCCTGGGCTCCGTCCTCCGCCAGGTCCGCGACCATGCCGACGGCCTTCAGGAGCGCCCGGGCCACCTCCCGGTTGATCGGGTCATCCTCCACCACCAGGGTCCGCACCCCGGTCAGGGTCGGGCGCGCGGGCACGTGCGGCACCGCTGCCGCGTCCCCGGACGGCGGCTCCGCAACCGGCAGGTCCGGGACCCGGCCGTCCTGCCCGCTGGCCAGGCGCAGCGTGAACCAAAAGTCGCTGCCGGCCCCGGGACGGCTCTCGACCCCGAGTTCGCCACCCATGGCCGTCACCAATCGGCGGCTGATCGCGAGCCCCAACCCGGTGCCGCCGAAGCGCCGCACGGTGGAGCCGTCGCCTTGCTCGAAGGGCTCGAACAACCGCTGCTGCTCGGCCGGATCGATCCCGATCCCGGTGTCCACCACGTCGAAGCGCAGCGCGAACCCGTCCCCATCCGTCGCCCCCGCGCGCGCGCGTAATAGCACCGACCCCTGGTCGGTGAACTTGACCCCGTTGGCGAGCAGGTTCACCAGCACCTGGCGCAGCCGCAGGGGATCGCCGCGCAGCGTCAGACCCATCACCGGTTCCAGGTCCCGGGCCACCATCACCCCCTTGGCCTCGGCCCGCGCCTGCACCAGGGTCAGGACCTCCTCCAGCAGTTCACCCAGGCGGAAATCGGTCACCACCAGCTGCAGCCGCCCGGCCTCGATCTTGGACAGGTCGAGGATGTCGTTGACGATCGCCAGCAGGTGCGTCGCGGCCTGGGCGACCTTGGCGATGTGCCCGCACTGGCGCGGCTCTGTGAGGTCCTCGGCGAGCAGATGGGTCAGGCCGACGATAGCATTGAGCGGGGTGCGGATCTCGTGGCTCATGTTGGCCAGGAACTCGCTCTTGGCGCGGTTGGCGGACTCGGCCTGCTCCTTGGCCTGCGCCAGGGCCAACTCGGTGCGCCGACGGGTCAGGATCAGCCACAGGTCGCTGCCGATGAGCTCCAGTTCCCGCACCTGGGCCTCGCCGTAATCCGCCAGGCAGCCGCCGACACTCAGCACCAGGCGCACCTGGCCCGCGTCCAGGATCGGCACCGCCAGGGCCCCGACCCAGGGGGAACTGCGCGCGGCGCGCCGGTCCGCGGGCGAGAGCGCCCGCGCGCGGATGACGGGGCGCCCGCAGGCCATGGCCTCGGCCCAGACCGGGGCCGCGTCTTGCGGGGCGGCGGGGTCCGGCTGGGCCGTTCCCAAGCCCTCACCCCAACCGGCCCCGGGCACCAGCAGGCCGCTCGCGGGGTCGACCAGGTCGACCCGTCCGATCAGGCTGCCGCACAGACGCACCGCAATCTCCGCCCCGCGGGTCAGGAGCGCGGGCTCACCCAGGGAGGCCGCCTCTTGACTGAAGGCGAACAGGCTGTGCAGGCGCAGGTCCGTCAGGCGCAGGCGTTCGTTCACCGCCGCCAACTCGGCGGTGCGCTCGCTCACCAGTTCTTCCAGGTGATTACGACACTGGTCGAGTTCCCGTGCGACCGCCTGCCGGTCCGCGTCCTGTTGCAGGGTGACGTCGCGAAAAACCCACAGCCGCAGCCGCTGCCCGGCGACCCGGAGGAGGCGTCCGCGGCAGGCGACGACGCGGCCGTCGATCAGGGGCAGGAGCCGGTCTTCCGGCACCGCGGGGCCAATCCGGTCCGAGGCTGGGTCCGAGGCTGGGTCCGAGGCTGGGTCCGCGATCTCGGCACCGACGCCAAACTCGGGCAGCCGCCTGCCGTCCACCAGTTGCGCGGCGATGCAGCGGCGCAGTGACCCGAGGTCGGGGAACTGGGACGGGGCCGGCGCCATGGACCACAGGGCGAAGAAGCCCGCATTGACGCCCCGCACGACGCCGCGGGCGTCCAGCGCCAGGATGCCGTCCGGGGTGGCGTCGAGCATGGCCCGCAGGAGGGTCGCGCCGGCACTGCCGATCATGGCCGCGGGCGCGTCCGAGGGACGACGGTGACCTGGTTCATGGCGTGGCGGCGGTCGGGTCGGACCAGCCCCGGCCGGGGTCGAGCGCGGCCAGCCGGTGGCGCTCGTCCTCGGCATAGCGGCCGGCAATCGCCCGGAAGCCGCCCTGGTCGGCGAGGAAGGCATCGACCACGTCGGGATCGAAGTGTGTCCCCCGGTGGGCGCGGATCTCGGTGATCGCCGCATCCACGGCCATGGCCGGCTTGTAGACACGGCGGAACACCAGGGCATCGAAAACATCCGCCAGTGCCATGAGCCGCGCCGGGATCGGGATGGCATCCCCGCGCAGTCCGTCCGGATAGCCGCTGCCGTCCCACCGCTCGTGGTGGGAACGGGCGATCTCTTGAGCGATCTGCAGAAACTCAACCGGCCCGGGGTCGGCAACGTCCGGCCCCGCCAGGGCCGCCGCGAGGGCGGCATGACCAAGGCGGCAATGTTCGCAGGCCGCCGCGTATTCCTCATCCGACATGGCCCCGCGCAAGGCGCTGTCGATGGCGTCGCTGCCGATCCGGCTATGGGTCTGCATCACCTCGTACTCCTGCGCCGTCAGCCGGCCGTGCTTGCGCAGGATGTGGTCCGGAATGCCGACCTTGCCGATGTCATGCAAGGGCGCCGCCTTCACGATCATGCGCACCGCCCGGGGCGTCAGGGCGGCGCGAAAGCGCGGATGATCCTTGAGCCCCTCCGCGAGACGCTCCACGTAAGCCTGGGTGCGGCGCAGGTGGTTGCCGGTCTCCGGATCGCGGGTCTCGGCCAGACTCGCCAGGGCGCGGATGCTCACGTCTTGGGCGATCTGACCCTCGCGCACGCGCCGCGCGACCTCCACCTCCAGAGCATCGTTACGCAGCGCCAGGGCGTCGCGGGCGTATTTCAGGAGCAGTTGGGTACGCACCCGCGCGCGCACGATAGCCGCCCGCACCGGCTTGGTGATGTAGTCCACGGCCCCGAGGGCGAGACCGCGCTCTTCGTCCTCCACCGCGTCCAGGGCGGTGACGAAGATCACCGGCACGTGCGCAGTGGCGGGATCGGCGCGCAGGCGCTCCAGCACGGCATAGCCGTCGAGCTCCGGCATCATCACGTCGAGCAGGATGAGATCCGGGTGGGGCCTGGTGCGGGCCACGGCCAGGGCGCGCGCACCGCCGTTGGCCACCCGCACGCGAAACTCCGGTTGCAGTATCTCGCCGAGCACCAACAGGTTCTCGGGCGTGTCGTCGACCACCAGTACGGTGGCGCGAGCGTCGATGGTGGGGGACATGGCACCGGCCGTTCAGTGGATGACATCCTGGTCGCATGAGCTTAACACCACTGCACGCGGCTTCGCCTCAGGCCGACGAACCGCGGCCCCCGGGCCGCGCCGCCCGCGGTGCACACTCAGGGCCAGCCGCCACCAGACTCACCGGTGGGACTGGGGGATGCTCGGGCTCCCGGGCCCCGGCGACCCGATGGGAACGGAAGGGGTCGAGGGACAGGAGCAGGCCATGGAACTCGTCCGGAACGCGCAACACCCAACCGCGGAAGGGGTCATCCAGGCTCCCACCCCGCAGTTGCGGCGGGCAATCCAGCCCGACATCGACCAGGATGAGCCCGAACTCCCCCACCAGCCCATCGGAGGCGACCAGGCGGGCGCCGGCGGCTATGGCCCGCAGTTGCCCGACGACCGCGACATTCATCCGCTCGCACCCGAACAGATCCGTCACCAGGCCGATCAGGAGCAGCCGTTTGTAGGCGAGTTCGGGGTCGAACTCGCCCTCATCCAGGGTCGGCGACTCGACGTGCAACCGCACGCTGCCGCGCATCACCAGGTACACGAACAACTCATGCAGCGCCAGCCAGGCACCCACGGGCCAGGCGCGCCCGGTCTTCACCGCACAGAGCAGTTCGCGGCTGTAAAAGCGGAAGGCGATCCGGATCGCCCAGGCCCGGCCGTGCGCGTGCTCCTCCGAGAAGAACCCTTGACCGTGGTCCAGTTCGTGCAGCAGGTACCCGCAGTTGGTGGCCATCCCGGCATACAGCCGCTGCTCCAGACTGAGGCTGGCCGGCCGCGTGGGCGCCCCGGGGCGCGGGGCCAGCCGCCGCGGGGTCATGGCCTCGGCGACCTGCAGGACCGCCCGTTGCAGCTTGCGCAACGCGTGGTAGCGGTCCTGCACCTCCAACCGTGCGTGCGGAAGCTGCTCGAGGATCAGCACGAGTTCCGGCAGAACCTGCCGGTCATCGAGTGCGCGTAGGGCGCCGAGCCGCAGCAACAACGCAGGAATGTCGGCGCGCAGCCCATCCGGGCCGAGCAGCGGATCGCCGCTGCCCGTTGCGCGCGACTGGGCGGCGGCGTGGTACTGTGCGTAGGGTGCATTCTTATTCATCGACATTTCCGGTACTCCACCTGACGATGGGAAAGACCAAATCCCGGTCCCTGGACGCGCACCCAACGGCGGCACGCCCACCCTCAACCTTTAATCTACTTGTGAATCGAGAAATTGCCAGGGGTGGGGTTACGGGGGCCGCGAAAATGGCGACCAAGGCCCCATGCGGATCAAGACCTGAACGGTGCCTGCCCAGGGGTTGCGAACCTTGGGCCGGACCCCGACAATCCACCCTGGCTGCGTTTGACCATTGAGTCGCCGGGCCGCCACGGGCCGCGCGCCTCGCTGCGACGGCGCCCGGCGCCCGGTCACCGCTGAACGCAGCCTCGCCGGACGGCCTCCGGCGAGGCCCCGACCCGGGTTCCGGAACCATCCATTTCCCCCAACAGGACCTCACTGAAGACCATGAACCTCAAGACCCTCTTCACCGCCGCGCTGACCCTCGTGGTCGCCGCGCTCCTCACCCTGCCCCAGCCGGCCGACGCCCGGCGCATGGGTGGCGGGGGCAATGTCGGCAAGCAATACAGCACGCCCGCCCAGGCGCCGACGTCCGCACCGGCACAGGCACAACGTCCGCCCCAGGCGCAGGGCGCGACGACCACCGCCGGCCAGCGGCCGGCGGGCGGGGCCAGCCGCTGGCTCGGCCCCCTGGCGGGGCTTGCCGCGGGCGGACTCCTCGCCTCCCTGTTCATGGGCGGCGGCTTCGAGGGCATGCAGGTCATGGACTTCGTACTGATCGCCGCGCTGGCGTTCGGCGCCTTCATGCTGTTTCGGTGGTTTCGCCGCAGTCAAGCCAAGGCCCAGCCGGCGAGCGCCTACGCCAGAACCGCGGCCGTCGGCGCCGGACCTGGATTCAGCCCGCCCACTCAGGACCAAGGCTTCAGCCCGTCCGGCGGCAGCGCGGCGCCGACCCAAGGCGGCGGCAATGACTACCCGGTCTGGTTCGACGGCGCCGCCTTCGCCGCCGGGGCCAAAGATCACTATGTCCGTCTGCAGGCCGCTTGGGACAAGGCCGACTTCAGCGATCTGCGCGACTACCTGACGCCTGAACTCTTCGCCGAACTCCAGCGCGAGCGCGCCACGCTTGCGGGCCCCCAGTACACCGAAGTGGTACGCCTCCAAACGGAATTGGTGTCGGTCCAGCGCGATGGGGACCTGGCCGTGGCAAGCGTCCTGTTCTCCGGCCTGATCCGCGAGGACCAGCAGGCCCCCGCCCAAGAGTTCCGCGAGATCTGGCACGTCCAGCACCAATGGGCGAGCGCGGCGGGCGACTGGTACATCGCCGGTATTCAACAGGCCTGAGGTCGACCCATGCCCCCGAGCGACCCCCCCCGCCACGGCAAGACCGGCCGACCGATCGATACCGCCAAGCTCGACCGTGTCGTCAGCCAGGCGCGGGCGGCCAGTGACGAGCGCGCGGCCGGCTACCGTGAACAGGCCCTCAAGCTCTACCCCTGGGTGTGCGGGCGCTGCGCCCGGGTCTTCGACCGCAGCAACCTGCGCGAGTTGACCGTCCACCACAAGGACATGAACCACGACCACAACCCGCCCGACGGGAGCAACTGGGAACTCCTCTGCCTCTATTGTCACGACAACGAGCACCAGCGGTACGAGGAACACCTTGCCGCGGTCTCCGCCGGGCCTATGCGCCCGGCCCCGGGCGGGGGCACGCAGACCACCCACAACCCCTTCGCGGGGTTGGGGGACCTACTAAAAAAGGGGTAGGCCCGGCGGATCCTGACTGATAACCTGGGCCCTGGGCTGTCGTTGTCGTAATCGTTGTCGTTGTCGTTGTCGTAATCGAGATTATCTTAATGACCCGGATGCTCTCGCACGCGCAATTGCATCGCTTCCCCGATTCCGATTCCGACAACGACAACGACAACGACAACGACGCGATTAGCTTTCCCTTGCGGGCGACCTCACACCTGCGTCGCACCGCCCACCCCAGGCCCATGCATGTCCCGCTATAGCTTCTTTGCCACCGCACCCAAACACCTGGGCAGTCTGCTCGCCGACGAGTTGGACCGCCTGGGCCTCACCGGGGCCGTGGAGGCCCGCGGCGGCGCCCGCTTCACCGGCACCCTGGAGGACGGCTACCGCGCCTGTCTGTGGTCACGGGTGGCCAACCGGGTCCTGCTGCAGCTCGACCAATTTCCGGCCCCGGACGCTGAGGCACTCTACGCCGGGGCTCGCACCATCCCCTGGGAAGATCACCTGACACTGGAGCGCACCTTCGCGGTGCGTTTCGACGGCAGCCTGGCCGGGGTCAACAACAGCCAGTTCCCGGCACTGCGGGTCAAGGACGCCGTGGCGGACCGGTTCATCGCGCACTGCGGGCAAAGGCCCAACGTGGACCCGGACCACCCCGACCTGCTCATCCACTGCTATGCCTACCAGGACCAGGCCAGCATCGCGCTGGACCTCTCCGGGGGCTCACTGCACCGCCGCGGCTACCGGGAAGAAGGCTCCGCCGCACCGCTGAAGGAGAACCTCGCCGCCGGCATCCTGCTGCGCGCGGGCTGGCCCGCCATCGCCGCCGACGGCGGGGCCCTGCTCGACCCCATGTGCGGCTCCGGCACTCTGGTCATCGAGGCGGCCCTGATCGCCGCGGACCTGGCCCCGAGCCTGCTGCACCAGGACTTCGGCTTCCTCGGCTGGGCCGGGCATGAGCCCGCCACCTGGGCACGCCTCATCGACGAGGCCGAAATCCGCCGCAGCGCCGGGCTGCACCGGCTGAAATCGCTGCGCGGCTACGACGCCAGCCCCACCGCCATCCGCGTGGCCATCGCCTGCCTGGAGCGGGCCGGACTCGCGGGGCTCGTCCACTTCGAGCGGCGGGAACTGGCCGACTGCTACCCCGGGCGCGAGGACGACCAGGGCCTGGTCGTCATCAACCCCCCCTACGGCGAGCGCCTGGGCACCGACATCGACCTCCCCGGCCTCTACGCACGCCTGGGCACCCTGCTGAGGGAGCGCTTCGCCGGCTGGCGCGCCGCGCTCTTGACCGGCAACCCCGACCTCGGCAAACAGATGGGCCTGCGGGCGCTGCGGATGCACACGCTCTACAACGGCCCGATCGAGTGCCGGCTGCTGCACTTCGAGGTCGACCCGCGCTACTTCGTCACCGGCCGCCCCCGCCCCCTGGCCCCGGAGGAGCGCAGCCCGGGCGCCGCCATGTTCGCCAACCGGCTCACCAAGAACCTCAAGGCCCTGCGCAAGTGGCTCAAGGCCGAAGCGATCACCTGCTACCGGCTGTACGATGCGGACCTGCCCGAGTACGCGGTGGCCCTGGACCTCTACGAGGGCGAACAGCGCTCGATCGTGGTCCAGGAATACGCCGCCCCCGCGACCATCGACCCCCGCGACGCGCGCCGCCGTCTGCGCGAGGCCTTGAGCGTCATCCCCGAGGTGCTGGAGGTCCCCGAGACCCAGGTCTACCTCAAGGTGCGTGAGCGCCAACGCGGCGAGCGTCAATACGAACGCCTGGCCGAGACTGGCCGCTTCCACGAGGTCGCCGAGGGCGGACACCGCTTCCTGGTCAACTTCGAGGACTATCTCGACACCGGGCTCTTCCTGGACCACCGCGACACCCGCCGCCTGATCGGCAGCCTGGCCGCCGGCAAGCGCTTCCTGAACCTGTTCGCCTATACCGGCACCGCTAGCGTCTATGCCGCCCGCGGTGGGGCCGCCACGACCACGACGATCGACCTGTCGCGCACCTACCTGGACTGGGCACGGCGCAACCTGGAGTTGAACGGCATCCGCGGGCTGGGCCATGAACTGATCCACGCCGACTGCCTGGACTGGCTGCGCCTGGTCGCGGGCCGCCGCACCTTCGACCTCATCTTCCTTGACCCGCCCACCTTCTCCACCTCCAAGCGCATGGACGAGACCCTCGACATCCAGCGCGACCACGTTGCCCTCATCCGCGCCACCCTGCGCCTGCTGGAGCCCAACGGCACCCTGATCTTCTCCAACAACCTGCGCCGCTTCCAAATGGACAGCGAAGACCTGTCCGACCTGGAGATCACCGACCTCGCCCCGACCACCCTGCCCCGGGACTTCGCCCGCAACCCGCGCATCCACAACTGCTGGCGCATCCGCCGCACGGAATAACCCATTATGCGCTTTGCCGTCAGCCCCGACGAAATCCGCCAGGCCAACATCCCCCACGAGGTCTTCCTCACCAACCTCATCGGCAATCACATCCTGATGACCGTCGGGCTCGGCGGCATCGCCGGCTCATTCCCCTGGGTGATGGCCGTCATCCCCCTCATCTCATTCAGCCTGCTCGGCTACATCCTGTGGCGGGCCAGACGCTCCCCCGATTCCGACCCCTGGTACGTCATGTGCCACTGGCAGGTCTGCGCCCGCCGCGCCCGCATCTTCATCCTGATGCTGCTCCTGCTGCTCGCGATCATCGCGCTCGGCTGGGCCGCCCACACCTACGGCGGCATGATGAAAGAGGCCGCCATCGCCATCGTCGCCGGCACCGGCATCCTCCCGGTCATGGTCACGGTCCTGGTCCTCGTGATCGTCGAATCCGACGCCCTCTATCACGCCAACCAGGCCAAATTACCGGCCTGGGTGGTCGCGCGTTTTCCCAATCCGCACGCGCGCGTCATTCCCGATGAGGAGCACGCGCATGCCCCCCCGTAAACCCGGAAGGCCCCTTAACCGTCATTGCGGCCCCCGACGCCCGGTCCACACGGCAGGCCTTGGCTCCAGATCCAAGGCTCCGCACCCGTAGGGTCCGCTGTGCGGACCACAGGGGGCGTGGTGCGGACCATCCTGGAGCAGAGGCAGAAGGCAAGACCTGACCCCCGGCCCACGCTGCCAGTCAGGCGGGGACTGACCGGACGCCGGCCGCGGCGGACACTTGCTATGCTTGTCCGCCCGACCCTTCCACCTCCCACGGAGTCAGCGACCATGCCAACGCGCAAGCTCATCAGCTTCGACTGGGCCATGAAACGGCTGCTGCGCAGCAAGGCCAACTTCGGCATCCTCGAGGGCTTCTTGAGCGAGCTCCTGCGCGAGGACGTACAGATCGTGGAGGTCCTGGAATCGGAGTCGAACCGCGACACGGCCGACGACCGCTCCAACCGCCTGGATCTCAAGGTACGCAACCGCCGCGGCGAACTGGTGCTGATCGAGGTCCAATACGAACGCCAACACGATTACCTGTCGCGGATGCTCTACGGCAGCGCCCGGACCCTGGTCGAACATCTGGACGCCGGCCAGCCCTATGCGGACCTGGTCAAGGTCATCTCGGTCAACATCCTCTATTTCGACCTGGGCCACGGCGAGGACTACATCTACCGCGGCACCACCCGCTTCCACGGTCTGCACAAGCACGACGAGTTGAACTTAAGCCTCGCCCAACGCCGGCTGTTTCCGGGCCGCGAAGAGACCCACGAGTTGTTCCCCGAGTACTATCTGATCAAGGTCGACCAGTTCGACGACATCGCCCGCGACACCCTCGACGAGTGGGTCTATTTCCTCAAGCACGAGGCGATCCAGGATGGGTTCTCCGCCAAAGGCTTGAGCGAGGCCAAGGAGAAGCTCGACGTACTCAAACTCGCCCCGGCGGAGCGCGCCGCCTACGAGCGCTGGCAGGACGACCTGCACCTGCAGGCGAGTCTGGTGGCGTCGAACTTTGGGCTGGGCAAGATCGAGGGGCGCGAGGAGGGGCGCGAGGAGGGGCGCGAAGAGCGCACCCTGGAGATCGCCCGGGCGATGAAGGCCAACGGCGTCGCACCGAGCGTCATCGCCCAGTCCACCGGCCTGGACCCCGAGGTCCTTGCCGGCCTTTAGGGTCGACGTATTTAATTGAGCTTGCAATTCCGCGAACAGTTTACTTATTTCATGCTCGGCAGTAGGCGAAATTGGGTAAATTGTCACCGGAACCCTCGGCGATGCACGAAGTTCACGATAGGCTCGATTAGGGGCGAGGGCCATCGATCTCCAGCGCCGTTGCCACCCCGGCGATCGGTTGGCGCAATGCTTGCTCGATACTCGGTACCAGTTTTAGCAAATCCTGCAAGCGATTGGTCTTCGCATGGAGCACCAGAACGGCAATCGCGAAATCCGCCAGGTGCTGCTGAAATGAGAGATTGCGATCGACGGTGATGAACACATCGAACTGCTTCGCGGCCTCCGCCAATAAGGCGCCGTTCTTGAGCCCGGCCCATCGCATCTGGGGCACGGTCTTGGCGTCGTGGTTTAGAAGTGCCCGCGCCAGACGCCGATCGATGCACTCGTCGAGCAGGATCTTAAGCCGCGGCAAGGGTCTTCTCCTTGGCCTCCTCAAGGAATCGGATGACTTGCTCGCGATTGACGCTGGGGAAACCTTCCAAAAAGTCGTCGATGGAGTCACCGGCTTCCAGGTAATCGATTAGGGTAGCGATCGGGACCCGGGTTCCGGCGAAGACCGGTGTTCCGCCCATTATCTGGGGGTGGCTTTCGATCACTGAGTTGGTCATGGGCTTCTCACTGAGCGCTAGACGAATGACTTGATGACAATCGAGGCGACCCCCGCCAGCAGCAGACCGAGCATCCATTGCAGGAGGGTGAATTTGCCGGTGAGGTCGCGGCCCAACAGGTCGAACTGCTCCTTGAGGCGCTGTTCGGTGTCCTGCAAGGCGTGCCGCAGATCGGTGTCGTGGGCGGTGAGATCGGTCTTGGTGACCGGGTCGGACTCGACCTGGGCCGTCCGGAAGGCCTCGGCAATGGCCTCTGCCTGGTTCTCCGGCAGTCCGGACGCCTTGATGGTGCGGATGAACTTGTGGGTGTCGAAGGCGCGGGTGGTCACGGTGCGGTCCTGATGCGGCTCCATGGGGCGACGCTAGACCACACCCGGGCGCCCGTCAAGGCCGGACGGTCAGCGCGCAACAGTGGTCCAGCGGCGGTCACTGGGCCGGTCCCTGGGGGAACGAGCGGAAAACCAGGAACAGAGCGCAGCTTCCAACTCAACGAGAGAGTCAACGAGAGAGGTGGCCCGTTCGTTGGCTAATAAGCGAGACGCGCCCGCTTTACCGTGAAAGTGAGGTCGGGCTCATTCGTGGTGGCCAGGTCCCGCCGCGATGCAACCTCGTAGGGGCGGGTTTCAAACCCGCCCCCTACGGCAACCCTTTCATGGGCCGGGGCGTCCAGCATGGCAGTAACCCTTAAGGTCGCGCAGCGACGCTGCGGGAGCGGCTTCCGGGGGCGGTCGGCCCTGCGAGGAACGCGGCGTTAAAGGGCACCGCAGCGTCTCTTCGCGGCCGGAGGCCGCTCCCACGGGGAGACGTTCAGCGTCAGGGCGTACCCGTTTTTATGCAATTTTTAGGTCGCCGCCCCAGGCTTTTTCCAGCATCTTGAGACCGGCCCGCCTAACCTGTCGGCAACCAACACCGGTTACCGGGGTACGCCGTGGATCTCGTCTATCTCGCCTGTATCGTCCTGTTTTTCGGCCTCGCGGTCGGACTCGCCTTCGGCTGCGCCAGGTTGGGAGGCGCTACATGAACTGGTTGCTGATCGTCTGCGCCCTGGTCGCGGGCGCGCTGCTCGTTTATCTCATCGCGGCCCTGCTCAACCCGGAGGGCTTTTCATGACCACTCATGCCTGGCTGCTGCTCGGGGTCTATCTGGCGGTGCTGCTGCTCGCGGCCAAGCCGCTCGGGGTCTATATCGCGACGGTGATGGACGGTGGGTCGCTCCTGGGTCTGGGGATGCGCGCTGGTGTCGAATCGCCGTTGTACCGGCTGTGCGGGGTGCGCAAGGACGAGGAGATGGACTGGCTGCACTATGCGCTCGCAATCCTGCTGTTCAACCTGCTGGGGATGCTGGCCGTCTATGCGTTGCAACGGGTGCAGGTCTGGTTGCCGTTCAACCCCCAGGGAATGGCCAATGTGAGCCCGGATTCGGCCTTCAATACGGCGGTGAGCTTTGCCACCAACACCAATTGGCAGGGCTATGGCGGCGAGTCGACGATGAGCTACCTGACCCAGATGGCAGGGCTCGCGGTGCAGAATTTTCTGTCCGCGGCGAACGGGATCGTGGTGGCCATCGCGCTGATCCGCGGCTTCGCCAGACACTCGGCGGCGACCATCGGCAATGCCTGGGTCGATCTCACCCGCGTGACGCTCTTTGTGCTGCTGCCGATCGCACTGATCTACGCCCTGTTCCTGATCGGCCAGGGGGTGATCCAGAATTTCGACGCCTATCAGGAGGTCACGACGCTCGATTCGACCCACTACGATGCACCCAGGCTCGATGCCGCCGGGCAGCCGGTGAAGGACGACCAGGGCGTGGTGCTCACGCAACCCGCGACGACCCAAGTCCAGACCCTGGCGATGGGTCCGATCGCCTCGCAGGAGGCGATCAAGATGCTCGGTACCAACGGCGGGGGCTTCTTCAACGCCAATTCGGCGCATCCCTTCGAGAACCCGACGCCGCTCACCAACTTCATCCAAATGCTGTCGATCTTTCTGATCCCGGCGGCGCTGTGCCTGACCTTCGGCCGCATGGTCGGGGATAGCCGCCAGGGCTGGGCGCTGCTGGCGGCCATGACCCTGGTGTTCGGCGTGATGGCGGTCGCCGCGATGCACTTCGAGCAGACGGGGAACCCGCTGCTGTCCGGGCTCGGCATCGATCTCTCCGCCGGCAACCTGGAGGGCAAAGAGACGCGCTTTGGGATCGCCGAGTCGGGCCTGTTCGCCACCATCACGACGCTCGCCTCCTGCGGCGCGGTCAATGCGATGCACGACTCCTTCATGCCCCTGGGTGGCCTGGGACCCCTGTGGAACATGATGCTCGGCGAGGTGGTGTTCGGGGGTGTCGGCACCGGTCTCTACGGAATCCTGGTCTTCGCCGTGATGGCGGTCTTCATTGCCGGACTGATGATCGGGCGCACCCCGGAATACCTGGGCAAGAAGATCGATGCCTTCGAGATGAAGATGGTGTCCATCGCCATCCTGGTGACGCCGATCCTGGTGCTGACCGGTACCGCCATTGCCGTGACCATGGCCGCCGGCATCGCGGGTATCGCCAATCCGGGGCCACACGGCTTCTCCGAGATTCTCTATGCCTTCACCTCGGCGGCGAACAACAACGGCAGCGCCTTCGCCGGCCTCTCGGCCAATACGCCCTTTTACAACGTCCTGCTGGGGATCGCGATGTGGTTCGGCCGCTTCGGCGTCATCATACCGGTGCTGGCGCTGGCCGGCAGCCTGGCGGCGAAGAAGCGCATCCCGGTCGGCGCCGGCACCATGCCGACCCACGATTGGCTGTTCGTGATGCTTCTGATCGGCACCCTGGTACTGGTCGGCGCACTGAACTATGTCCCCGCGCTCGCCCTGGGCCCGGTGGTCGAGCACCTGATGCTCACGCCCGTGAATTGACTCGCCGCAGACCGTCGCAGGAGACGCCCATGTCACACAAGACCCTTGCCATGTTCGACCCGGCGCTGGTGCGGCCGGCGATCCTGGATGCATTCATGAAGCTGCGCCCCGCCGTCCAGTGGCGCAATCCGGTAATGTTCGTGGTTTACATCGGCAGCATCATGACCACGGTGCTGTGGGTGCGGGCGCTCACCGCTCAGGGTGAGGAAGCGCCCGGGTTTATCCTGATGATCGCACTCTGGCTGTGGTTCACGGTGCTGTTCGCCAATTTCGCCGAGGCCCTGGCCGAGGGCCGCAGCAAGGCGCAGGCGGCCTCGCTGCGCGGTCTCAAGCGCGAGACCATGGCCAGAAAGCTCAAGTCGCCGCAGGTCGACGGCGGCTGGGACCTGGTCCCGGCGACGCAACTGCACAAGGGCGACCTGTTCCTGGTGCAGAGCGGCGACACCATCCCGGTCGACGGCGAGGTGTTCCAGGGCGTCGCCTCGGTGGATGAGTCCGCCATCACCGGCGAATCGGCCCCGGTGATCCGCGAGGCCGGCGGCGACTTCTCGGCCGTGACCGGCGGCACCCGGGTGCTCTCGGATTGGCTCGCGGTGCGCGTGACGGTGAATCCGGGGGAGACCTTCGTGGACCGCATGATCGCGATGGTCGAGGGCGCGAAACGCCAGAAGACCCCGAATGAGATCGCCCTGACCATCCTGCTGGTGGCCCTGACCATCGTCTTTCTCGTGGTCACCGTGACCCTGCTGCCCTTCTCGCTCTTCAGCGTCATGTTGGCGGGCGTCGGCACGCCGGTCAGCATCACGGTGCTGATCGCACTCCTGGTCTGCCTGATCCCGACGACCATCGCCGGGCTGCTCTCGGCCATCGGCGTCGCGGGGATGAGCCGCATGATGCAGGCGAACGTCATCGCCACCTCGGGCCGCGCCGTCGAGGCGGCCGGGGACGTGGACGTGCTGCTGCTCGACAAGACCGGGACCATCACGCTCGGCAACCGCCAGGCGAGCGCCTTCCTGCCCGCCGACGGCGTGCCGGAGGCGGACTTGGCCGGCGCCGCGCAACTGGCCTCGCTGGCCGACGAGACGCCGGAGGGCCGCAGCATCATGGTGCTGGCCAAGGAGCGGTTCGGCCTGCGCAGCCGCGACCTCCAGGCGCTGGAGGCCCAGTTCGTCCACTTCTCGGCCCAGACCCGCATGAGCGGGGTGAACGTCCACGGCACCCAGGTCCGCAAGGGTGCCTTCGACGCCATCGTCAAGCATGTCGAAGGGCTCGGCGGCACGATCCCGCCCTCGGTGGTGCAGAGCGTCCAGTTGGTCGCGCGCCGCGGCAGCACGCCGCTGGTGGTGGCCGAGGGGACCCGGGTGCTGGGCGTTGTCGAGTTGAAAGACATCGTCAAGGGCGGCATCAAGGAGCGCTTCGCCGAACTGCGCCGCATGGGCATCCGCACCGTCATGATCACCGGCGACAACCGCGTGACGGCCGCCGCCATCGCGGCCGAGGCCGGCGTCGATGACTTCCTCGCCGAGGCCACGCCGGAGGCCAAGCTCGCCCTGATCCGTCGGTACCAGACCGAGGGCCGCCTGGTCGCCATGACCGGCGACGGCACCAACGACGCCCCGGCGCTCGCCCAGGCCGACGTCGCGGTGGCCATGAATACCGGCACCCAGGCGGCCAAGGAGGCGGGCAACATGGTCGATCTCGACTCCAATCCGACCAAGCTCATCGAGGTGGTCGAGACCGGCAAGCAGATGCTGATGACGCGCGGCGCCCTGACCACCTTCAGCGTCGCCAACGACGTGGCCAAGTATTTCGCCATCGTCCCGGCGGCCTTCGTCTCCACCTACCCGGCGCTCGCGGCCCTGAACGTCATGGGGCTCGCGAGCCCCGACTCCGCCATCCTCTCGGCGGTGATCTTCAATGCCTTGATCATCATGCTGCTGATCCCTTTGGCGCTCAAAGGGGTCAGGTACCAGGCGCGGGGCGCGGCCGTACTGCTGCGGCGTAACCTCGCGATCTATGGTCTGGGCGGTCTGATCGCCCCCTTCATCGGCATCAAGCTGATCGACCTCCTGATCGCCGCTGCCGGCCTGGCCTGAAACTGGAGACAACCATCATGCGTACACTCTTGAGACCCGCACTGAGCCTCTTTCTGCTGCTATCCGCCATCACCGGCCTGGTCTATCCCTGGATCGTCACCGGCCTTGGGCAGGCCGTCCTACCGGCCCAGGCGCATGGGAGCCTGCTCCTGCGCGACGGCCAACCGGTCGGCTCGGCCCTGATCGGCCAGCACTTCACGCAGGCCAGGTATTTCTGGGGCCGACCCTCGGCCACCGCGCCTTACCCGAACAACGCGGCCGCCTCCGGGGGCTCGAACCTGGGTCCTTCAAACCCCGCCCTGGTGATCGCCGTCACCGGGCGCATCGCAGCACTCAAGGCTGCGGACCCGGACAACCGGCAGCCGATCCCGGCCGACCTGATCCTGGCGTCCGGCAGCGGGCTCGATCCGCACATCAGCCCGGCAGCGGCCCATTACCAGGTGGAGCGGGTGGCGCGGGCGCGCGGCCTGGCGCCGGACGCGGTCCGGGGACTGGTCGCCCAGAGCACAGAAGACCGAAAATGGGAGATCTTCGGCGAGCCGCGGGTGAATGTGCTGAGATTGAACCTGGCCCTCGATGCGGCGCACTGACCGGCGCCTGCGCCCCCGATCAGAGTTCCGGTCGTAGGGTGAACAAGCGACCATAGGGTGGACAAGCGATAGCGCAGTCCACCGAATCCCGCGCCAACGCTGGTGGACTGCGCTGCGCTTGTCCACCCTACGATGCTGCGGCCATCGCGTGCGCCGCGAGGTCGTCGGTCCGCACAGCGGACCCTACGGGGCTCGGAGCCCGTGGGGTCCGCTGTGCGGACCGATCGCCGCTGGCCTGAACGATGCGAAGGCCGCGTCTCATTCCCACGCGGACGCAGGCGCTCCGCGTCCTGTCTTGTTACCGGACGCGGAGCGCCCGCTCTTGCTCCCACGCTGGAGCGTGGGAGCCAGAAGCGCTTAAATGAAATGTTGCGAAAAAAGCCAATGGTAGACCAACGACCAGACCCGGACGCGTTGCTCGAGCGCCTGAAGGCCGAGGAGGCCAAGGCGCGCCGCGGCAGCCTTAAGATCTTCTTCGGCGCCGCGGCCGGCGTCGGCAAGACCTATGCCATGCTGTCGACCGCACGCCAGCAGGCCGAACAACGGGCGGATATCGTCATCGGCGTCGTCGAGACCCACGGCCGCAAAGAGACGGAGGCCCTGGTCTCCGGGCTGGAACAACTCCCCCTCAAGCGCATCGCCTACCGCGGCACGGTAGTGAGCGAGTTCGACCTCGACGGCGCACTGGCGCGCCGCCCGTCGCTCATCCTGATCGACGAGCTGGCCCATTCCAATGCACCGGGGTCACGTCACCCCAAGCGTTGGCAGGACGTCGAAGAGCTGCGGGACGCCGGCATCAATGTCTATTCCACCATCAATGTCCAGCACCTGGAAACGCTCAATGACGTGGTCGGCGGTATCACCGGCATCCGGGTCTGGGAGACGGTCCCGGATCAGGTCTTCGATGCCGCCGACGAGGTGGTGCTGGTCGACCTGTCGCCGGACATGCTGTTGCAGCGCCTCAAAGAGGGCAAGGTCTACCTGCCGCACCAGGCCGAGCGCGCCGTCCAGAACTTTTTCCGCATGGGCAATCTGATCGCGCTGCGCGAGTTGGCGCTGCGCCGGACCGCCGATCGCGTCGACAGCCAGATGCTTGCCTACCGGCGCAACCAGGCGGTGGCACCAGTCTGGCAGACCCGCGAATCGCTCCTCGCCTGTATCGGCCCTGGCGAGGGCGCGGAGCGCGTGCTGCGCAGCGCCGCACGGCTGGCGGGATTGCTCGATGTGCCCTGGCATGCGCTCTATATCGATACGCCGGCCTTGCAGCGCCTGTCCCGGAACCAACGCGCGCGGATCTTGAAGGTCATCAAACTGGCGCAGGACATGGGGGCCCTGACCGCGACCCTGGCCGGGGCCGATCCGGTCGAGACCGCCATCGCCTACGCCCGCGACCACAACCTCTTCCGGGTGGTGGTCGGACGCGATCAGGTGCGGGCCTGGCGCCCCTGGTATCGCTCATTCGCCGACCGGATCGGCAGACAGGCGCCCGACCTGGAGGTGATCCAGGTGGCGCGCGAGGGTCCGCATACGCCGACCCCGGCCGCCGTCAGTACCGACGAGTCCTGGCTGATGCGGCTGCGGGCGCCCTGGCAGTCCTATGCGATGGGTGCCGTCGTTTGCGGACTCGCGGCCGCCCTCGCGGCCCCGCTGCATTCGGTCTTCGCACTTGCCAATATCGCCATGCTGTTCCTGCTGGCAGTGGTGGTGGTGGCGGTGCGCTACGGCTTCGGCCCCTCGGTCATGGCCTCCTTCATCAATGTCGCGGTCTTCGACTTCCTCCACGTATCGCCACGCTTTTCATTCTCGGTCCACGACGTGCAATACCTGATGACCTTCGCCGTCATGCTCGCCGTCGGCCTCATCATCGCCACCCTGACCACCGGGGCCAAGTATCAGGCGCGGGTCGCCGGACTGCGCGAACAGCGGGTGCGCGCCCTCTATGAGCTATCGCGCGACCTGTCGGGGGCCCTGATGCCGGAGCAGATCGCCGCCATCAGCCAGGGCTTCGCCGCCACCGAATTCGGCGCCCGCGCGGCGCTCCTGCTGGTCGATCTCGATGACCGGTTGGGTGAGCCGGTGCCGATCCCGCAGGGCAGTCCGGCAGTGGATCTCGGCATCGCGCAGTGGGCGCTGGAGCACGGCGCCGAGGCCGGGTGCGGCACCGATACCCTGCCGGGCAGCCCCATTCGTTACGCCCCCCTGAAGGCGCCGATGCGCACGCGCGGGGTGCTGGCACTGGAGTTGCGAGACCCGAGTCGGCTGCTGGTTCCGGAACAGGGTCGGCTGCTCGATACCTTCGCCCGCCTGATCGCCATCGCCCTGGAGCGCATCCATTATGTCGAGGTCGCCCAGAGCACCACGGTCCAGATGGAGTCCGAGCGCCTGCGCAACTCGCTGCTGTCGGCGATTTCCCATGACCTGCGCACCCCCCTGGCCGCACTGGTCGGGCTGGCGGACTCGCTGGCGATGACGCGGCCGGCGCCGACGCCACAGCAAGTGGAGATCGCGACCGCCATGCGCGAAGAGGCCCTGCGCATGAACGCCCTGGTCAATAACCTGCTCGACATGGCGCGCCTGCAATCCGGTGCGATCACCCTCAACCGCGAATGGCAACCGCTGGAGGAGGTGGTCGGCAGTGCCCTCAAGGCGATGGCCAGCCTCATCTCCCAGCATCGGATCCGGGTCGACCTGCCCGAGGACCTGCCCCTGCTCAAGCTCGACGCCGCACTGGTCGAGCGGGTACTGTGCAACCTGCTGGAAAATGCCGCTAAATATACGGCCGTCGGCAGCACCATCGGCATCGGCGCGACACCGGGCGAGCCGGATTGCATCACCGTCTGGGTCGAGGACAACGGACCCGGATTGCCGGCGGGCAAGGAAGATGAGCTATTCAAGAAGTTCACGCGCGGGCGCAAGGAAAGCGCCACGCCCGGGGTCGGTCTGGGGCTCGCGATCTGCCGCGCCATCGTCGAGGCCCATGGCGGCACTATGAGGGCCGAGAACCGCCAGGGTGGCGGGGCGCGTTTCCTCTTCACCGTCCCCCGCGGCAAACCGCCCGTGGTCGACACCACGGATGATGTCGCCGAGAACGAGCCATGAACGCGCCATGAGTGAGGAGGCACAGTGATGAGCGAACCCCAGACCGTGGTCATCGTCGTCGAGGACGAGCCGAAGATCCGGCGCTTCATCCGTATGGCGCTGGAGGCGGAAGGCTGCCAGGTATTCGAGGCCGACTCCATGCAGCGTGGCCTGATCGAGGCCGGTACCCGGGCCCCGGACATGGTGGTGCTCGACCTGGGGCTCCCCGACGGCGACGGAGTGGACTTCATCCGTGACCTGCGCGCCTGGTCCGAGATCCCGATCATCGTGCTCTCGGCCCGCAGCAGCGAAGCGGACAAGGTCGCGGCCCTGGACGCCGGCGCCGACGATTATCTGACCAAGCCCTTCGGCGCGGCGGAACTGCTGGCCCGGGTCCGCGCCCACTTGCGCCGCCGTACCCGCGTTGGCACTGGTGGCGTGGTCTTCGAGTTCGGCTGGCTGCGGGTCGATCTCGGCAAGCGGATCGTAGAGCGGGCGGGCGCCCCGCTGCATCTGACCCCCATCGAATACCGCCTGCTCGCCTACCTCATCACCCATCCCGACAGCGTCCTGACCCACCGGCAATTGTTGCTGAACGTCTGGGGACCCTCCCACTCCGAGGCGAGCCACTACGTGCGGGTCTATATGGCGGCACTGCGCAGAAAGCTTGAAGAGGACCCGTCGCAGCCGCGCCACCTCCTCACGGAGGCGGGCGTCGGCTACCGGTTCGTGGCGTGATCCGGCGTCACACGCCGCGGCCTCGATCATCCTGAATCCGGGAATTAGTCCGCGAAAAACGCGAAAAACGCGAATTAATACAGAGAGATAATCAAGGCGCATCGATCACCCCCGGGGTACCGACTGGCGGGTACGCAACTCATTGTTCTTATTCGCGTTTATTCGCGTTATTCGCGGACAAATTGCTCTTTCCAGGATCATCTTGCCGGCCGACACCACGCCTGCGCGCGTCGGGTGCGCCGTGCGCACCCGGTAACCATCCGAACTGCGCGGGCGTTCCAGGTGCGCGCGGCGCACCCTACCGGTTCGTTGGCCGGAATGACGATCAAGGCCCCGCACCGCGTGGTCGCCGGTTCGCACAGCGGACCCTACGGCTGCGTGTACCGGCGGGGAGCGGTCGCCGTGGGCCACATCTGAAGATCGCGGGGCCGCGCTCTTCCGCGGGGGCCGGCACCCAGGGTGAAGCGGCAGAACAACGCCATTTTATTCATACTGTTAAGAAACAGGGCCGGCTGCAACCCGAACCCGGGCGCGGGTCTTGCGGAAAAAATCGCTTGCGCAATGCTCCAATATTGGATATTGTGCCGCCAGTGCAGTGTTTTCCTGTAGTGTTTCGGTAGTACCTCTCCGCGTTGAATGTGGCAGATCCTTCCGTAATATCCCGACAGTCGTCTGCATTAACACAAGTTCAGTTTCAACCAGAGGTATGAGTAAATGGCTACAGGTACAGTGAAGTGGTTCAGTGACGAGAAGGGTTTTGGCTTCATCACCCCCTCCGACGGCTCCAAGGACGTGTTCGTCCATCACAGCGCCGTCCAGGGCGGTGGCTTCAAGTCGCTGGCCGAAGGGCAAAGCGTCACCTACAACGTCGAGCAAGGCCAGAAAGGCCCCAGCGCGACCAACGTTGTAGCGCAGTAAGCCCCGGGCCGGGTGCCCGTCACCCGGTCCAAGCAAGGGTTTAGAGAAAGCCCCGCCCTACGGCGGGGCTTTTTTATTTGGGGTCCGCCGAACGTCGGCGACCCGCCCTCCTCCTCACCTTCGGCGGAATCCTGTCTTGATATCCACGGCCAACATCACCATGCAGTTCGGCGGCAAGCCGTTGTTCGAGAACGTCTCCGTCAAGTTCAGCGGGGGCAATCGCTACGGTCTGATCGGCGCCAACGGCAGTGGGAAGTCCACCCTGATGAAGATCCTGGGCGGCGACCTGGAGCCCAGCGCGGGCAACGTGTCGGTGGACCCCGGCAAGCGTCTCGGCAAGCTGCGCCAGGACCAGTTTGCCTACGAGGAGCACAGCGTGCTCGATACCGTCATCATGGGCCACGAGGAGTTGTGGCGCATCAAGCAGGAGCGCGACCGCATCTACGCGCTGGCGCACATGAGCGAGACCGAGGGTATGGAGGTCGCGCACCTGGAGGTGCACTACGCCGAGCTGGACGGCTATACCGCCGAGGCGCGCGCGGGCGAATTGCTGCTGGGGCTCGATATCCCGCAGGAACAGCACGAGGGCCCCATGAGCGCCGTGGCACCGGGCTGGAAGCTGCGCGTGTTGCTCGCCCAGGCGCTGTTCGCCGACCCGGACGTGCTGCTGCTCGATGAGCCCACCAACAACCTGGACATCAACTCGATCCGCTGGCTGGAAGAGGTGCTGAACGCGCGCGGCAGCACCATGATCATCATCTCCCACGACCGGCACTTTTTGAACAGTGTCTGCACCCACATGGCCGACCTGGACTACGGCGAGCTGCGCGTCTACCCCGGCAACTACGACGAGTACATGACCGCCGCGAGCCAGGCGCGCACGCGCCAGTACGCCGACAATGCCAAGAAGAAGGTCCAGATCGCCGAGCTGCAGACCTTCGTCAGCCGCTTCTCCGCCAACGCCTCCAAGGCCAAGCAGGCGACCTCCCGCCAGCGCCAGTTGGAGAAGATCAAGCTGGAGGACATCAAGCCGTCCAGCCGGGTCAACCCCTTCATCCGCTTCGCGCAGGACAAGAAGCTCTATCGCCTGGCGCTCGAGGTCAAGTCCCTGGCCAAGGGCTACGACGGCACGCCGCTCTTCCGCGGCCTGGACCTGACCGTCACGGTCGGCGAACGGATCGCCATCATCGGCCCCAACGGGATCGGCAAGACCACCCTGCTGCGCTGCCTGGCCGGTGATCTGACCCCCGACGCCGGCCTGGTCAAATGGTCGGAGAACAGCAAGCTCGGCTATTTCGCCCAGGACCACGCGGCCGACTTCGCCGCGGACACCAGCCTGTACGACTGGATGGACCAGTGGAAACAGCCGGGCGACGACGAGCAGGTCATCCGCGCCACCCTGGGGCGGCTGCTATTCTCCCAGGACGAGATCAAGAAGCCCGTGAACGTGGTCTCCGGCGGCGAGCAGGGCCGCCTGCTGTGCGGCCGACTGATGCTGCAGAAGCCCAATATCCTGCTGATGGACGAGCCCACCAACCACCTGGACATGGAGTCCATCGAGTCGCTCAACACCGCGCTGGAAGCCTACCCCGGCACCCTGATCTTCGTCAGTCACGACCGGGAATTCGTCTCCTCGCTCGCGACCCGTGTCATCGAGCTGACCCGCCATGGGGTGGTCAACTTCAGCGGCAACTACGAGGACTACCTGCAGAGCGAGCGCGCCGCCGCCTGAGGCGCCACGGCCGCCTGTATTTCGCCCCCCCGGCCGCCATCTCCCACGGCATCGCAGCCGCCACAGGGTCGGCCGCAACATTGCTTCGTCCGTGGCACGGTGAGCCTCACGCCGTCGCTGAAAGTAACGCAGAAATGAACCGGCCGTGCGTCCGCCCCGGCCGGCGGCAGCGGGGCGAAGCGGTCCGACCAGCCTGAATGCCGCCGGTCCAGCATCGGGACGCTGCGGCGGCCTCACCGCACGGTGTCGAGACGCGTGAGTGGACACAAACCGTCTCACCAGGACCCGACCAGCACTCCTGAAATGGCAGCGCATGCGTGGGTGATCGGCGCACAGCCCCCCGACGACCACCATCGGCCGGACCTGTTCTATACTAGGGACGGCGGTAGATTGAAAATTCACTCGATTGGTGCGGCAAGACGACGCCCGCCGTGTTTTCGGCTGCACCGATATGCACATCGCTGGCGGCACTATGACAAATTGGAGCAATCCCAATCCGTTGCAGTGGCAGGCGCTTCACGAGGCATTGTTGTTTGCGTATCCCGCGCCCGCTGATCTGAACACCCTGCTGGTCCTGAATCTCGGGAGAACCTATGCCGAACTCGCGCCGGCGGGTGACAATTACCGCAACGCCCTGACCGCGATCTTGTTACAGGCGCGCAGTGCTGGTTGGCTGCACGACTTGGTGCAGGCGGCACGCCGGGACAAACCCCAGAGCCCGAAGCTGCTGCTCATCGACCGTAGCCTGGAGTTGACGACGGTCGAAATTCCCAAATACCTCAGCCGCAATCTGGATGCCATCGTGCGCGAAGATGGCGGCTTCCAGGACCTGATGCCGTGGGTGGAGCAACTCGCGGCGCTGGCGCAGCGGACCTGCCGCATCGAATGCCCGGTCAATACCGCGCGCGGGACCGGCTGGCTCGTCGGCCGCGACTTGCTGCTGACCAACTGGCACGTGATCGCGGATGCCCTACCCAGCGGCACACGCCAATCAAGCGAGTTTGTCTGCCGCTTCGACTACGCCACCACGAGCACCGCCACCAGACCCGGAACTGGAGTCGGATTCGCCCAGGACTGGTGTCTCGACGCGAGCCCGCCAAGCGCTGCCGAACTCGGCACCGGTCAAGATGCACCCAACCTCGACACGCTGGACTTCGCTTTGATCCGACTCGCGACGCCTGTCGGTGCGGAAATATCCCCAACGGGTGGGCAACGTGGCTGGGTCGCGGTCAAGGGCGATGAGGCGCTCCCCCGGGCGGGCGAGATCGTCTTCGTCATACAGTACCCGCAGGGCCTGCCCGTGAAGCTCGCGACCGGCGATATCGAGGCGAACGCGGCAGACGGTCTGCGCATCTTCCATAGCGCCAATACGGCACCCGGCTCGTCGGGCGCAATCGTGGTCAACGCAAAGCTCGACCCGATCGGACTGCATCACGCCGGCGACGCTTTGTATCAGTGCGGGAAGAGCGGTATCCCCAAGCGGAACCAGGCGATACCGATCGGCCGCATCGTCACGCGGCTCAAGGCGAACGGACACTTGACCTGATCGCAACGGAGACCCGCATCCATGTTAAATGGGCTCACAACGGACCAACAGCGGGCGCTGTGCCAGAAGCTCATCGAGAGTTTCCTCACCATCGGCGCGTTGCAGGAGTGGCTGCGGGCTCACTATGCGGCAGCCCTGCCGCAGTTGGCAATGGGAAATCTGCCGACGGAGCTGATGAACCTGATGGCCTGGGCGTCGTCGGTCGATGGCATGCGGACCCTCCTGCAAAAGCTGGTCGATGATCCACCCAGCCTGGAGATCGCACCAATCATCTACGGCCTCACGAGTGGGGAAATTTGCCCGCGAAGACCCATCAACCCATACGGGTTGCCGCCCGTGCCGGCGCACCAGAGCTGGTTCGCAGCCGATCGCCCTTTCGTGGACCGAAAACAACTGCGCGACCACCTGATGGATCTCGATCAATCGCAAGGCGCAAGGCAGATTCTGATCATTGATGGCGAGCGACGCACCGGCAAGAGCTTCGCAATATGCCTGGCGCAGCGCTTCGACGGCGCCCGCAATGCCCCGCGGCCGCCCCTCAACCTCGACAATTTCGCGCGCGTCGGCGCCCGCTTGTCGGCACGCGAGCTGGCCATCGAAATCGCCGGCGGTGACGACCAAGGCTGCCCGAGCTATGACGATACGAAAGAGGACGAGGCGGTACCGCACCTCGTTCAATGGTTGACCGGCAAGCTCAAGGGAGCCACCCGTTGGGTCATCATCGACCACTGCAACCGTCTCGTGTTGACCCAGGCCGCACGCAGCGTCTTGGCGAGCCTGGCGGAAGAACTGTGGAATGGCTACCTGCCGAATCTGCGCCTGATCCTGGTCGACTTCGACCGCAACGCACTGCCGGCAGGCTGGCGAGACCAGGTTCGCTATGACCACGCGGAGTTGCCGGATGAGCAGCGCGTAGCGGAGTGGTGCGAGCAACTGGCGACCGCGGCGAAGCGACAGATTCCGAGCGGCGCACCAGCCCAGTGGGCCCATGAGGTCTTCTGCGGACTGGGCGGCCTTGATCAGACCGACGGAAGCTGGCACGCAGGGCTCGAACGGCAGCTCCGCCAAGCTGTCAAGCACGTCATGGCGTGCGAGGAATTGCCATGAACCCACCCCCAGTGGACTGGTCCGACGCGCCCTACTGGCACTATCTTGCGGCGGCCTCCGTACTGACCGATTTCGCGGCCGACAAGCTACTGCCCGTGGGCGGCGGCACCCCGGATGCGGCAAAGGTCGGCGCGATGGTGATGGAACACGGCGAGCCCATCCGCATCGGCCCGGCAAGGGGGCGCTGGAGCCTCCGTGGAACCAGCCGCACAGCGGCGCTGGCGGTGCTCAAACAGCAATGCGCCCTATCCCAGGCGCTCGCGGCCAACCGTGGCGGCGACCATCCCGACAACCCCACCCAAAGGGCGATCGACGCCTTGCTGGCGGGCGACGTTACAGCACCCCTGGCGCAACGAACACTCCCTGAACTCATCGGCCTGGAACGTGCCATCGAACTGCTGCGCCCGGCGATCGAGACACCGCCCGAGCTGCACGCGCAGCTCATCGCACAGATCGAGCGTCGGCGCCTGCTCGATCCCTTGGAGCGCCTACTTGCGTATGGATTCGCCGGGCGCGAGGACGAGCTGACCAAGCTGCGGCGCTACGTGGATGAGTTGGAGTCAGCGAGCTTCAAGGAAATGCTCGCGCGCCAACTCGACAATGTGCTGGACATCTTCCGGGCTCGCCCGCTGCTCGCGATCTGGGGACCTGGTGGTGTCGGCAAATCCACCCTGATCGCGAAGTTCCTGCTCGAGCACGCAGGCCCCCAGCAAAGTCGGCCGACCCCCTTCCTGTACCTGGACTTCGATCGGGGCCAACTCGATCCCATGCAGCCCGACGCCCTTCTGGCCGAGGCGCTGCGACAGATGCAGGTGCAGTTCCCCGACTTTGCTGCACGCGCACGCGGGCTCGCGGCAGACGCGGCCACGCGGATTGCGTGTGAGGATCGCAGCGAGATCTCACGCAGTGCGCATTTCGGGCAATCGTCGCAACTGCGCGAACAGTTCGCCGGGCTCGTGCGTGAGATCAGCGACAAGAGCGGCAGCAAGGTTCTGCTCTTCGTCGATACCTTCGAGGTCGTACAGCGACGCGGCGCGACCCCGGTCTTCAACGTACTGACCCTGGTCGCGCAGCTCGTGCAGGCGGTGCCGCAGCTACGCGCGGTGATTGCCGGACGCGCACCCCTGCGCCACAGCGACTTCGCATCGTTCTCCGATGAGATTCCACGCTGGACACCACTGCCGCTCGAAGGGTTCGATCCGGCCGCCGGGCGGCTTTATCTCCAAGGGCGGCTCGCCAAGCTCGGTAAAAATCACGTGGACCCGGCGGCCCTCGCTCGGATCGTCTCGCTGGCACAAGGCAATCCGCTTAGTCTGCGCCTTGCCGCGCAGGTCTTTTCGAGAGATGGGGTGGGCGCGCTCGAAGATGCGGTGGCCGAGGCAGAGTTCGATGCGGTATTCACGCAAGAACGCCTGCAGGGCGTGCTGCACAACCGGATTGTCGCGGCCCTCGACGAGCCGCTGCGCAAGATCGCCGATCCGGGACTGATCGTGCGACGCCTCACCCCGGAGGTCATCGAGCATGTGCTCGCCGGGCCCTGTAACCTGACCATTGCAACGCCAAGCGATGCCGAAGATATCTTCCGCCGCCTGGAACGCGAGGTCTCCCTGTTTGAACGGACCGCGCCCCGCACCCTGCGGCACCGTCCGGACGTTCGCCTGTTGATGCTGCCGCTGCTGCGCGCCAAGCTCGGCGATCAAGCCCGCACGATCGATGAGGCCGCCGCGGCCTTCTGGTCCACCAGGGACGAGCCGCAGGCACGCGCCGAACAAATCTACCATTTGCTCTGGCTGGAGGCAGACCCGCAGCGTCTCGAAGACGTTTGGTCGAAGGGACCGGTGGAGAAGGCACCGCTGGAGGATGCACTCGATGAATTCGAGGTGCTCGGCGGTTGGGTGGCGGCCCGCTTGTGGCTTTCTCAGAAGATCCCCCGCGAGTTCCCTCCCGAGTTGGAGGACCAGGTGAACCTCACCCAATGGGAGCGCCAGGCCGAGCAACGCGCGCGCAGCCTGCTCGCGAGCGGCCGCCCCAGTGAAGCCTTGAGCACCCTGAGGCGGCGCCCCGGTGATCACACCGCCGCCAGTCCCTTATGGCTGCTCGAGATCGAGACGCTGAAGCTGCTCGGACGCGACCAGGAGGCGCTGGCGCTCGTGGATCACGCCCTCAGATTGGCGAGCGGCAGTTTGACCCCGCGGCACGTTCTGAGTCTGTCGCTGCAGAAGGCCTGGCTGTTAGAGCGCGCGTCCCAGTGGAAGAGCGCGTTCGATTGTGCGTCGCGAGCTCTGAGATTGGCACTGGCGCTCGGCGATGCAATCCGACAGTTCGAGGCGAAGGTAACCCAGGCCCGGCTGGCGCGGCGCATGGGCGATGCAGAGAAAGCGGCGTCGGTGCCGCTCGAGGTCGCCCGCATGCTCGACAACCCGACGGTCACCGCGGCCCTGAAGGCGAGGCCCGCATTACTTGGCGAGGCCGCGGCCGAGGCGGGCGCCTTGCGCCCCGAGCTGTTCATTTGGCTATCGGACCGCACGGGTAACGGCGGCACCGACCCCCGTGGGGAAGCATCCGGTCTGATCACCCTGGGTGTCGCCTTAGCCGAGCGCGGCCAGTTGGATGCGGCCGCCGCGGCGCTGGAACAGGCGCGCGGCATCGGCGTGCAACTGGGCGACCCCCAGCTACAGGCGCGGTCACTACTCCAACTTGCCGACATTCACCGCACACAACGCAAGCTGCCCCAAGCCACCGCCTGCCTGGCAGATGCAATGGCCTTGGCTCATACCCAGGAAAACGCTGACCTGGAACTCCAGGCCGCCATCAATCTCGGCAACATCGAGTATATGGCCGGCGAACTCTCTGACGCAATCTGTCACTATGAGCAATCGCTTGCCATCGCGCGCCATACCGGCAATCGTCTTGGCGAGGGTACTGCACTCGGTAATCTGGCGAATTCCTACATCGGGCTGGGGGATTTGCCACGCGCCATCCAATTATTGAATCAGAACCTGGTGGTTGCCGGCGAGGTGGGCGATCTGCAAGGCGAAGCACAAACCCTTGGCAGTCTGGCGACGGCCTACTGGACACAGGGGGAACGGGCGCGCGCAACTGAACTATTCATGAGGTCGCTTGAGATCGCCCAGGTGCTCGGCGACCTTCGGGGCCAGAGCGCGGCGCTCGGGAATCTCGGCGCGGCCTATACAGCCGTGGGGGATTGGGTCAGCGCCAAGACGTACCTGGACGATGCGATCAAAATCAACCGGGAAATCGGTGATCGTTGGAGTGAAGGCCGAACGCTCGCCAATCTCGGCGCGGTCTACGACAAGCTCGGGAATATCGACGGAGCAGAGACCTGCCTCAGAGAGGCGATCAGTATTGGCGAGCAGGTCGCCGACCCGATTGCCGAGGGCAACGCGCTCGGCGCGCTGGGCGCGTTGTACCGGCGGCTCGGCCGTTTGGACGAGGCCGCAGACCTCTTCGCCAAGCAGTTCGAGGCTGCCGGCCAATCAGATGATAAACAGCGAATGGCCAGCGCCCGTCGTCATCAGGCTCTCGTGTTGCGCCAACTCGGCCAGGAAGACGCGGCGAGCCGAATGCTCCGGGAAGCCGAGGCCCTGATAGGCGCGACCGCCGGGTCCGATGTGGCGTCCGGTGTCGCCTTTGACCAGGACGTGAGGTCGGGGCGCAACCTGGAGGTCAGCCAATCGGTCGCCAACGCCCGCGAGTTCAATGAAGGTCTGATCCAACAAACGCTCATCTAGCAGCCTGTCGGACTTTCGCGCCCGACGCCTCAAATCGCCCTTGGTCGCGGTCAGTATCCGCCCGCGGGCGCGGCAGCCGGGGCTGGTGTCGCGCCTAGGACCGGGGACGCGACAGGGGCCGGGGCCGCCGACGCACCCGCTCCCTTGGCGGCAAGTTCCTGGCCCACCAGGGTATTCAGCACCGCAATAAACCGGTCCTTGTCGCCGCCGGTCTGACTCGGGCTGGTGCGGAACTTGCCGTTGACGATCACCGCCGGTACCCCGTCGATCCCGTAGCGGCGGGTCAGGTCCGCGGCCTTGCGGACCTTGGTCTCCACCGCGAAGGAGTGGTAAGCCTCACGGAAGGCCTTCTCATCGATGCCGTTCGCCCCGGCGAGCCTCACCAGGTCGTTCTCGGTGAGGATCGGCTTGCGCTCGACGTGCCAGGCCTTGAACAGCGCAAGATGGTAGCTGTCGAGCTGGCCCAATGCCTCGGCCGCATAGAAGGCCCGGACGTGGGACTCCGAACGCGAGGCCGGCATCCGGCGGAAGACGACGCCCGCGGGCTGGGTGCCGGCCCATGTATTCATCAGCGGCTCCAGGTGCCAGCAGTGGGGGCAGCTGTACAGGAAAACGTCCACGACCTCGACCGGATCGCCGCTCGCGGTGGGTACGGGCGGGCTCAGCGTCACAAAGTCACCGGTCTCGTCGGCGGCCAGGGCCGCGCCGAAGGTCAGCCACAGGGCGGCCAGGACGCCGAGCAGTAAAGGCACACGCAGGGTTGGGAGCATTCGATCGATCCTCGCTTGGTTGGGCTTCTTGGCGTTGAATTGCGGCTGAGAGCAGGTGCCGACGGCCGGCGTCGCGCCTCACCCACCGACGGCATAGTCGAGCACCAGGCCCACGAACACCGCCATGCCGACATAGTTGTTGTTGAGAAAGGCCCGGAAACAGGCGCCGGGGTCGCGCCCCCGGATCAGCCATTGCTGATAGAGTCCCAGGTCCGCCGCGACCCCCAGTCCGCCCAGATACCAGGCGCCCCGCCCGGCGTCCAGACCGATCGCGAGCAGCAGGCCCAGCATCAGCACCTGGAGCAGGCCGATGGCCAGCCGGTCGTACTCCCCGAACAGGATGGCGGTCGACTTGATGCCGATCTTCAGATCGTCCTCCCGGTCCACCATGGCGTACTGGGTGTCATAGACCAGGGCCCAGATGAGGGTCGCAATGAAGAGCATCCAGCCGGCCACCGGAATCATGCCGGTCACCGCCATATAGGCCATGGGGATGGCCCACCCGAAGGCCGCGCCCAGAAAGAGCTGCGGCACATGGGTGAAGCGCTTCATGAAGGGGTAGACGAGGGTCAGGGCCACCGCCACGGTGGACAGGACCACGGTGCGCCAGTCGAGCAGCAGCACCAGGCCGAAGGAGACCAGCGACAACACCACGAAGACCCCGACCGCCTCCGCGGGACTGACCGCCCCGGTGGCGAGCGGGCGTTCTTTGGTGCGGGCCACATGCCCGTCGAAATTGCGATCCGCGAAGTCATTGATGGCGCACCCGGCGGAGCGCATCAGCACCACCCCCAGGACGAAGATCAGGACCACCGACCAGGGGGGCTGCCCCTGCCCCGCCAGCCACAGGGCCCAGAGGGCGGGCCACATGAGCAGAAAGGCCCCGATGGGGCGGTGCAGGCGCACCAAATGGTAGTAGTTGCGCAGGCGCTCGCGCCACCGGGCCGGGCTGGGACCAGGGCACTGATCGCCGATCTTGACTGGGTGGACTTCGGTGCTCGACATGGTCTCTAAGACACTGGATCATCTACAAGGGAGCCGACGGGAAGCCAACGGGACCCCGGGGCGGCCCGCGAGATTATCACACGATCGGCGCGCGCCGGGCGCCGGGATGATGATCGGGGACCGCGGGCCCTGCCGCGCGAGCGTCGATCCCTCGTTGAAACAAGAGACAAAGGAGTCCTGATGGCGAGCAACGACAACAGTGATCTGGCCTACGCCGACACCCTTTGGAAATCGGCCGACCCGCTGCGCGGGCAGGTGGACGCAGCCGAGTACAAGCACGTCGTGCTCGGCCTGCTGTTCCTGAAATACGTCTCCGATGCCTTCGCGGCCCGGCGCGAGGAACTCAAGGCCGAACTCGAAGCGGACGGCATCCTCGGCGCTCAACAGGAGGGCCTGCTGGAGAGCCGCGACGAGTACACCGCCGAGCGGGTGTTCTGGGTGCCGCCCGCGGCGCGCTGGCAACACCTGCAAGAGCGGGCCACCCGGCCCGACATCGCGACCCTGATCGACGACGCCATCCTGGCCTGCGAGCGCGACAATCCGAACCTCAAGGGCAAGCTCCCGCGCGACTATGCCCGCCGCGGCATGGCGCCGGAAAAGCTCAAGGGCCTGATCGACGTCATCGCCAACATCGCCTTCAAGGGCGACCGAGCCCGCGCCCGCGATACCCTGGGCCGCGTCTACGAGTACTTCCTCGGCAAGTTCGCCCAGGCCGAGGGCAAACTCGGCGGGGAGTTCTTCACCCCGCGCTGCATCGTGCGGCTCCTGGTCGAGATGCTGGAGCCCTACGAGGGCCGCGTCTACGACCCCTGCTGCGGCTCCGCCGGCATGTTCGTGCAGTCCGAGCGCTTCGTCGAGGCCCACGGCGGCCAGACCACCGACATCTCCATCTTCGGCCAGGAGTCCAACCCCACCACCTGGCGCCTGGCCCACATGAACCTCGCCATCCGCGGCATCGAGGCCAACTTAGGCTCGCAGCCCGCGAACACCTTCCTGCGCGACCTGCACCCGGATCTGAAGGCTGACTACATCCTCGCCAATCCGCCATTCAACATCTCCGACTGGTCCGGTCGGCTGCTCGCCAAGGACCTGCGCTGGCGCTTCGGCACCCCGCCCGTCGGCAACGCCAACTATGGCTGGATTCAGCACTTCATCCATCACCTGGCGCCGCCCAACGGCCACGGCGGCGGGGTCGCCGGCTTCGTCATGGCCAACGGCTCGCTGTCGTCGGGCTCCGGCGGCGAGGGCGAGATCCGCCAATGGCGCGGCGAGCCGGCACCCGCCTGGTGGGACGCGGCCGAGCACGGTGACTGGACCTACCGCGACCTCCCCGGCTTCTGCAAGGCGCAGACCATATGACGGCATCCGCAAACACGGCTTCGTGCTCACCCCCGGCCGCTATGTCGGCGCCGAGGAGCAGGAGGAGGACGCCGAACCCTTCGAGGAGAAATATCCGCGCCTGCTGGCGGAGTTGGAGGCGTGCTTCGTGGGGGGGGGGAGCGGTTGATGGGGGTCGTGCGCGAGCGGCTCAAAGGGGTGGGCAATGACTGAGCGGCCGACTGCCCCCGAGCCTGAGTCCCAAGCCCGGCCGCCAGATGGTCAGGTCCTGATCTATCGGGACGCCTCCAGCAGCTTGCAGGTCCGCGTTGCCGGCCGCTCCGTCTGGCTGTCGCAGCGGCTGATCGCCGACCTGTTCCAGGTCTCGGTCCCGACGGTCAACGAACATCTTTCAGGCATTTACGCTGAGGGAGAACTGGACCGGGAGACAACTGTTCGGCGTTTCCGAATAGTTCAAGCCGAGGGTGCCCGTCAGGTTTCCCGCACCGTCGACCACTACAACCTTGACGCCATCCTGGCCGCCTCTTGTTCCCACGCTCCAGCGTGGGAATGCCGCGCGGGGGCCTTGATCACCGTTCCGGCCAGTCGATCGCGGAGCGTGCGTAGTCAGGGCTTCCAGCCCTGATTCGGCCAGGCCAGGATGGCCTGACTACGCAGTCGGCGCGCCCGCGTGGCCGGAGTTATGATCGAGGCCCGCGCGGGCGCTCCGCGTCCGGTCTCGGCTCCGGACGCGGAGCGCCCGCACGTTCTCCCACGCGGGAGCGTGGGAGCCAGACGCACGGTAACCTCGATGACGACAACAACAAAGACAACGGTGCTAAGAACAGTCCCTAATGGAATTCTTTAACTAATGAATGAACCGTGCCTGGGCCACCTGCCGGAAACCACGATCATGCGCTACCTCAATCTCGACCACCTACGCCGCTGCATTGCGACCTTGCAATCGTCATTGTCGTTCTATCAACGCGCAGACCCGGACAGCATCGAGCAGGAGGTGTTTCGCAATGCCATCGTCAAGGGCTATGAACTGACGCAGGAAACCACCTTCAAATTGCTCAAGAAGGCGTTGAAGGCATTCGGGCACGGCGGTAGGAAGCTTGAATCCACACCGATCAAGGACATTCTGCGGCTGGCCGCCCTGCATGACCTGTTGACCCTGGACGAGGTCGAGCGCTGGTTTCGCTATCGTGACAACCGCAACGACACCGCCCATGACTATGGCGAGGCCTTCGCGCGCGAGACCCTGACGCTGATGCCCGGCTTTCTGGAAGACGTGGCCCGGCTGGCGGACCGGCTGCAAGACAAGCTCGGCGAGGACGCCGTATGAACGCCGTCACAACCCCCGGATCGCTACACCTGCCCAAGGGTTACCTGGCGATCGTCCAGGCAATCCTGCGCCGCTATCTGCCCCAGGCCGAGGTCTGGGCCTACGGCAGCCGCGTCAATGGCGATCATTACGACGCCAGCGACCTCGATCTCGTCGTGCGCCGGCCAGATGATCTGACCCGTCGGCAGCCGGACCTTGACGAGGTTGCCGCCGCCTTTTCCGACAGTGACCTGCCGATCCTGGTGCAGATCCTCGACTGGGCGCGTATCCCGGCGGCGTTTCGCGAGGAGATCGAGGCGGGCTATGTGGTGCTGCAAGCGGGCGTTGCGTCTGCGCCGACTAAGGAGAATGCCAATGACTGATACTGCCTTGCCACCGGACGGTCAGACCTTGAGCGATAGTGACGGCGCCTGCGAACCCGTCGGTTGGGCCGACGCAGGAGGCCCAACATTTAGCGGGTTGCGCGGGCGAAGATGTTGGGCTTCGTGCCTCAGCCCAACCTACGTGCTTCGCAGAAACGTATTTAATGATGGAAGGTCTATAGATAATGAAGCTATTGCCGGATTCTACGCCTGCACATGCAAGTGCGATCATCCTGCTGGTCGCTGCCTGGATCTTCTCGCCGGGCCTGCCCGCTGACCAGAGTGCACAAAAGGGGTTGACCTGGGGGAAGCTGCGTCATTTGAATGACCTGCAGATTGACTTTGTGGGATGCGGCGGCTGTGACGCCTACCACGGGGACACCAGTTGCCTGGAGGCGCGCCCCATTCTATGCCTGAAGGTAGACCATTCGCCCAGGCCGCCCTATGAGATTACCGGTTCAGCTCACGCGATGCCGAAGGAGTATTATGAAGGTTGGGCCGACGGGACCATCGCCCTGACCGCCCCGGTCATCGGCACGACGTTGCAGAGCCCAAGTAATGCCGATGACATCTGCAGCGCGCAACTCGGAGCCGGTTATCGCATGGCGGAGTTCCACGATGGCCATGGCGGATGGAATTTTTGGGCTTTTGGAAATATCCCGGACAACTCTCGGTTCTGGGTCGCGATAAACGATCAGCCCGCCAACTGTTGGGGCCAAGTTGCGGCACCGGCCCGGGTTACCGCGCCAGCCCAGGTTAAGGCGCCCGACTTCGTCGCGGCACCGGATCACCCCTCAAAATCAGCAAGCGTTTTCAAATGCCGCGGCGCCGATGGAGTTATCACTCTGACTGATCAGCCCTGCGCTGGTGGAGCGAGAGACAGTGATGGGCCGTCGATTGATGCAGACGACGACCGCTAATCAGTGCTCGTCGCGTTTGCCACCCTAGCTGATCAGGGACAGACTAGGTTCACAGTCTCGGCAACAAAACGCGTCGGTCCCTGAGTTCGCGCTCCTGCGTCGATGAATCAGACGAACAACCGCTCCATCCAAGCCACAAAACGACGGGCCGCATCGGCATCATGGGCGAAGGTCGCCGCCCGGATCGCAGTGCCGAAGGGCAGCGCAGGTTCCTCCTGCCAGGCAAGCCAGGTATGGATGCGGGCCTTGATGAAATCGGTCTGCGCGAATCCAGCGCCGAGTTGCTGGGCATGTGCGGTGCTCTCCTCTGACCAGCCCCAGCACGGGTCGTCAGGAGGCACCAAGAGGGCGAGGAAGTCTTCCAACTTGCCCGGATTCTGGTTGTCGGGCATGAGCCAGACACCCAGGCGTCGACCATCCGCCGCTGCTGCCACTGTACCGGCCGGGTCGGGCTGGTCCGGCAGCGGGAAACCCGAACCGGTCAGGCGATCACAGAGCGATTGCCAGCGATCCCCGACCGCGATGTCGGCATCCAGCACGATTCCGACCCGGCGGCAGGAGCGCAGCGTCACCGGCAGGGCTTCCAAGGCGAGCGTGTCGCCTTTGGCATCGTCGATATAGGGATAGTGCGGCCCGGGGTTATTCCAGTCCCAACCGTGTTTCGTAGTCAGTTCGATGATCGACCACTGATCATCTCGTCCTTCGACGATCAGGCGGTGGGCCGCGTTCGGCTTCACCTTGGCCGCGGTCATCCCCGCACCTCGATATGGTGACGCGCCGCGATCTCGATGTCAGCCGCCGAATAGCGGACCGCGGCGGTTGCGGTGCGGTCGATCCGATGCACCGAGATATCCGCCGCCAGTTCGGGGGCGTCGGTCTGGAGCCAGGCCAGGGCGCGGATACAATCGCCGCTGTGAGAGGTGGCGAAGACCTGGACATCAAGGCGCCGGGCGGACTCGATGACGAATCGCCACATGGCTTCCAACGTCGTGTAGTGGAGTCCGGTATCGATCTCGTCGATCAGCAGGACCCCACCCGCCGCGCGCGCCAGGTAGATCGCCTGGGCGAGCAGCCGCATGATCCCGTCGCCGAGGCTACCCAATGGGATTCGCTGGTCTTCCCCGGTCAATTTTACGAATCCAACGGATTCCGCCATGCGTCCGGTCGCAGTGAACGCGAGCCGCTCGATCGCAGGGTCGATGATTTTCATGGCGGCGATCACTTTTTCTTCTTCCGGGAGAAGCACGAGGCGATCCCACATTTCTTGCAGGACGCGCGGGTCAGCGCCGCCGGTGCCCAGGAACCACACCGCCGCCGCGCCACCCGCAGGCGCAGAAACCATAACGCTACGCCGCAACTCCAACAGCGACCCGCCGGCCGAGACCGGAAGGGTCTGATTTCCTTCCGGGTTGTCCGGCCCCGTCATCACAATCTCCAATGGCGACCCCAAATCGGCCTGTTCGGAAAGGAGGTCAAGCTGGGCGCCGGGGTCTGTCTGCCTGCGTACCTCGCAACGGACCCGCAGTTCCATCGCACCGGAATAGCCACTCACCTCAAAGGAGGTGCCTTCCTGTAGTCGGTGCCCAAAGAACAGGTGACGCACATCAAATTCAGTTCGTGCGCGGTCATCGGCCGACTCCAAGGAAACCTCGACCCGTCGCCTGGGGCTTCGCAACAACGATGCAACACGCCCACCCAACGCGGCCATTTCGACCGCATCAAGGAGGGATGTCTTGCCGGCGTTATTCTTGCCGACCAGGAAATTGACGCGCGTCAGCCCGGGAAGCTCGAACGAGTTGAAGGCGCGAAAGCCTTGAACCTTCAGGGAGTCAAACATGATCGGCCGTGATCCTCATTTCAACCAATGGCCCTCGAGGCGCAGAGCGCCTGAGACATGCGCGACACCGCTGGAGCGGTGCCACGAGCGCAAAGCGCAGCCGGCGCTACGACGGACAGATGACTCGGTGCGGCAGCCCCTCAAAGCACCAAATCCAGCGCTCGCTCCAGATTCGCCACCGTCCGCTCGCAATCGTGCAGCTTGTCGAGCCCGAAGAGCCCGATGCGGAAGCTCTTGAAATCAGCCGGCTCGTCGCACTGTAACGGCACACCGGCGGCGCTTTGCAGGCCGACGGCGACAAACTTGGCGCCCGTACTCAGCCCATCGTCGTTCGTATAGCTCACGACCACGCCCGGCGCCTGGAAGCCTTCCGCCGCCACGCTGCGGATACCGCGCGACTCCAGCAGCGCGCGCACCCGCCGCCCCAGTTCCCATTGCTCCGCGCGCACCTTCTCCAGGCCGTAGGCCGTGGTCTCCTTCATCACATCGCGCAGTTGCGCCAGGGAGTCGGTGGGCAGGGTGGCGTGGTAGGCGTGACCGCCGGCCTCGTAGGCGGCCATGATCTGGAGCCACTTCTTGAGATCGCCGGCAAAGCTGGTGCTGGTGGTGGCGTCGATGCGCTCGCGGGCCAAGGGACTGAGCATCACCAGCGCGGCGCTGGGCGAACTGGTCCACCCCTTTTGCGGGGCGCTGATCAGGATGTCGACCCCGATCGCCTTCATGTCCACCCAGATAGCGCCCGAGGCGACACAGTCGAGCACGAAGAGGCCGCCGACCGCGTGCACCGCCTCGGCCACTGCGCTCAGGTAATCGTCGGGCAGGATGATGCCGGACGAGGTCTCGACGTGCGGCGCGAAGACCAGATCCGGCCGGTAGTCGCGAATCGCGCTCACGACCTCCCCAAGCGGCGCCGGGGCGAAGGGTGACTGCGGGGCCTCGTCCACCCGCCGCGCCTTGAGCACGAAGGATTCGGCCGGGATCGCGCCCATGTCGAAGATCTGCGTCCAGCGGAAGCTGAACCAGCCGTTGCGGAGCACCAGCACCTTCTTCCCGGTGGCGAACTGGCGCGCCACGGCCTCCATGCCGAAGGTGCCGCCGCCGGGCACGATCGCCACGGCCTGGGCCTGATACACGGCCTTCAGCATGGCGGAGAGGTCACGCATTACGCCCTGGAAGGCCTGGGACATGTGGTTGAGCGAACGGTCGGTGAAGACCACCGAGTATTCGAGCAGGCCGTCGGGATCGACGTCGGGGAGCAAGCCGGGCATGGTCACCTCGCAAGGACCCGGCGGCGCCGGGCGGACGTGGGGGCAGGTCGAGTGCCTGCGCGAAGCCTGCGATTGTAGCGGGTGTGGGCGGGGAAGGAGGCACCGCACGAGCCCGTCGACGGTTCGCCGTCGGCCGCGGCGGTACCCGCTGCAAGCGCGGCGCGCGCCTGGCAGCCGCCGCGTCCTGGTCCTGGAGGTGCTCCGCATCGGCAAGGCACCGGCCTGAGCGTGCGGGGCCGGACCAGCCCCCCACAGTCCCCGCGCGGGGGGTAGCCCCCCGGGGCCTGTCAATGAACGCAGTGCTCAGGCCGGACGCCGCCGCCGCAGGAGGAGGCCCAAGACGCCGATTCCCAGCAGCGCGGTCGATGCAGGCTCTGGCACTGTAACGTCGACGACTTCGCCGAGGCTGTCCGTGGTGTGGTCGAAACGCCAGACCCGCAGTTCATCGTAGGTACCGCTGCCGCCTCTCAGGCCCGGCCCGGTAGGCCCGATACTCAGCATCAGGCTGTCCAACGCGTGGGCAAAGCTGGTGGTCGTCGCAACCGCGTACCTTTGGTCATCCTGGTAGAGCGCGACGGTGCCGTCGTAGGAGATCAGCGTCGCCCTGAACCACTCGTCCGGCGAGTATGCGAAACCGATCATACGCGTGGCAGCGGAGGCACCCTGGATCAGGTTGATGCGGCCCTTGTTCACTTCCAGAGTAACGGCGTCGGCGGCCTCTTCATTGGTGCTGAACAGCAGGTAGCTTTGGTTGACGTCGGGTACTTCCGGCACCTTCACCCAGAGCTGCGCAGCCCAGTCGTCGGTCAAACCGTAAGTGGCGGTGGTACCCGTCCATCCCGCGTTTGCGATCCAGGCCGCTTGAATCAATTGAATCGCTGCGGTGCTGCCGGGGGCGGCCAAGCCAGTCGTCTGAATACTGGGAATGGGCTGCCCGCCGTTTTGGTAATGGGTGAAATCATTTGCTGTACCGGCACTGTCTTTCAAGGGTGCGAAACCGTTAGACATGGGATCTGAAGTGGTGCCGATGCTGTTCGGCTCGCCCAGTCCGTAACTGCCTATCAAGGCGATCGTCGCATCGGCAGTCGCACCGAGGCCAAGTCCGCCGACGAGAAGGATCAGGTGATACGTCTTCGCTGCTGGTATATGCATCTTTGTTCTCACTGTGTGCTCAGGCTTGATTGACAGGTTGCGGTCCCTTGCGGATTCCCTGCCAGGTGCTGCGCGCTGTCCGCTCCCGACCGCGTTTCAAAGCGCGGCGGGCCATTCCGACGTCAGGCCCTGAAACATCGGCAAACGACGCAACGGCGGGGGCCGTTCATCCCCATGGGGGCTCAAACGAACGCCCATCGCCAGACTAAGTTGCGCGCGACGAGATGTAACTACGCCTCTCAACGTAGAAGGGAGTACGCAAATATGCTTACGGCAGCCGACCCGACGCCGCGTGGACCCGCCCGGCTGAAAGCAGATGCGGCCTACGCGTTACTGCCTCCGAGAACGGGCCGACCGGGATCTACACGGCCAAACCTTCCAGTACCGCCCACCGCACCACGTTCGCGACCGAGTGCAGATCCAATTTATTCATCAACCGGTTGCGGTGGGTATCCACGGTGCGGGGACTGATTTCGAGGACCCGGGCGATCTCCTTGCTGCTCTTGCCGTGGGCGATCAGGCGCAAGATCGTGCGCTCCCGAGGGGTCAGGGTGCCCGCCGGCTGGCCGTTTCGCTGGAGATCGCGAAGGCGGCGGCGCACCGCTGGAGTCATGAAGGTCCCACCCCCCGCAACCGTGCGCAGGGCGAGGGACAATTCCTCAAAGGTGCTGTTCTTCAGCACATAGCCGGCGACCCCGGCCTGTTCGGCCTCAAGCACCGCGCGGGGATCGCTGTTCATGGTGAGCAGGACGACCCGGGTGTTCAGCGCCGCCTCCTCGATTCGGCGGGCGAGCCCGATACCGTGGATTCCGGATAAGGCGATGTCGAGGATTGCGACGGCCGGGTGATACTGCACGATGAGTTGCCAGGCCGTGTCGCCGTCGGCGGCCTGACCGAGTACGCTGACGTCCTCTTCACGCTGGAAGAGGGCAACAAGTCCCTGGCGGACCATGGCCTGGAACTCGGCGAGGATGATGGTGGTCGACATGGTGCGTCTCTCCTTTCGATCTGATCTCCAGTCAGAAACGCCATGGTGGTGACCCGGCACTGACCGGTAAGGGTGTCGCGGGCCTTGGTCACGGCTCCGGCCACGCGGCAGCGTAGGGTGGACAAGCGCAGCGCAGTCCACCAACAACGGCGCGGGATTTCGGTGGACCGCGCTAGCGCTTGTCCACCCTACGGCCGGAATTATGATTGAGGCCGGTGTCGCGCAGGCTCGACCAGCGGTCGAGCGCCTGAACGAAGCGCCCAGGCGCCGCGGGGTCGGTGCGAAAATAGAGCGACGGCTCGATCAACTCGAGTTCCATCAGCAGAAAGCCGCCATCCGCCCCGCGCACCAGATCGACCCGGGCGTAAAGCGGCGGCTGCGCGAGCGACGCGACGACGGCGCCGGCTTGGGCCAGCAGCCGGGTCTCGGGCGCGATGGCGCGGAGCCGCCCGCCGTGCTCCTCCTGGACCCGGAAGTCGCCGGGCTTGGGCCGCTTGAGCACGGTGTGACTGTAGACCCCGGCGAAGAAGAAGACCGAATACTCCCCTTCGCGCACGATGGTCTCCAGGAACGGCTGGGCCATGAAGGGACGCCGCGCGAAGGTGCCCGCGGCCTGGGCCAGGACCTGGGGCGGGGCATCGCGACGCAGCCGGAAGGTATCGTGCGCCCCCGCGCTCACCACTGGTTTGAGGACCAGCTCGGCCGTCTGCAGGGCGTCGAATAGACCATCCAGCCCGTCCCGGTCGAGCCCCTCGCCCCAGTGGGTCGGGACTATGGGGATACCGGCCGTTTCGAGGTCACGCAGGTAGGTCTTGCGCAGATTCCACTGCACCAGGCGCAGGTCGTTTTGCAGGCAGGTCCCGGAGTGGTCGATCTCCGCCAGGGTGGCGAGGAAGGCCTCAGGGTCATGGTAGTAGTCCCAGGTGCTGCGGATCAGGACCAGATCGAAGCGGCCCCAGTCGACCTGCCCCTGGCGCCAGGGGATCGACTCCAGGCGCCAGCCGGCCGCGGCCAGGGGCCCATGGACCAGGTGGTCGTCGCTGAAGAAGCCGGCGAGGCTCGGGATGGTGAGGAAGGCGCAGGAGCGAGGCATCGTGAGGCTTGAACTCAGTGGCGAGAGGGGGGACCGGTGGCTGAGCCGGTTCGCGGACTGATTGCCGGATCTTGGATCAGTGGACCCCCAGCACGCCGACCACCTGGTCAAGGATCTTGAGTACCGGCGCCGCCGTCTCGGCCAGCGACTTGGCCGCCTTGAGCACGCCCTCGGCCGAGATCCGCAGGAGCGGCGGATTGGGCGGCGTGGCCCTGGCCTTGTCGACCAGGTCCGCGGTCAGGGCCGCCACCGCCGCCGCCTCTTGGGCGCGCTCGGGCGGGGTCTGGGCCAGGGCGTCCGCGAGTTCGGCGAGCAGGTCGCTCAATTGCCTGCGGCCCGACTCGTCGAGGCCCGGCAGGGTGCCGATCGCCTGGCTGACCTGCATGAGGCTCGATTTGAGGTTGATGTTGCTGCCGCTGAAATTGCCGGATTGGTGGATGCTGTCACCGCTTGCCATCTGGCCTATCTCCCGTGTGTTTAGAACCGTGTGGTGGATCATTACCGCCTGGGGGCGGAGGTTGATCGTCGCGTCGATCATCCGCTCCAGCACTGCGTTGTGCCGACGCTCGCTAGCCCATCTTTATCATGGCCCCATTGGTATTCGGGCCTAAGCTGCACCCAAGCGTTTGATCCGTATAGATGCACCTGCCCGAAGTCGTAATGTAGTGCCATGTTTTTCAATAGGGTGCGAATAAA
>Ga0247839_1001023_pt1 | contig 48685 bp, 66 predicted proteins | sample LaCruzMarch2015__6_FD_192405 | JGI IMG/M metagenome (GOLD analysis project Ga0247839, IMG submission 192405) | Freshwater microbial communities from meromictic Lake La Cruz, Castile-La Mancha, Spain - LaCruzMarch2015_16m | ecosystem: Environmental > Aquatic > Freshwater > Lake | place: Spain... | reverse complement strand
CAAAAAAGACCAAGTTTTTCTTACAAAACTTTTGGTCTTTTTTATTGCTTGATTTTAGGCTTTAAATACAATAGAAACTGGTATTGAAAATCGTGTTTTTTTCACGTTGGAAAGAAAAGAGCCTTTTTATTGGCTCTTTAAAAATTCTATAATAAATTCGGACACCTTTGAATATGACATAATCTAAATATTGGTGGATTAAAATTCTAATCTCCCCCCCCCTGCGAGTACAACCTTTTCCAGTATTTAGATTATGCCAGAAAAAATTAATAATTGAGATTTTATTTTTGAAGATAGATCAAGAAAATATTTGTGATTTTTATATAAATTATAAACTGTTTCATTTAAAATATTAAAATTATAATAACTAATCCTTAATTATAAATTTTAAGATAATACTAAAATGCTTTTATTATTTTTAAATTCTATAATTAATTATTTTTTCACTCATTTAATTTAACGTCCAATGTTGAAGCTACCTCTAATTGTACCTTCATTTGTCTAAGAAAGATAGCAAATCCCTCATTATTTTTTCCATTTTTTATTCAAAGTATCCCCATTACTCTATTTATAATTTTATGTTTATTACTATCAATATCCATTTTTTCTAGATATTTTTCAATAAGTTCTATTCATATAATATCTTTAATAATCTCTAAACCATAAAAAATCTTACTATAATATGATGCAATTTTAGCCATTTCATGTCAATATAAATATATTTCTTCAAAATAACAATCAAGTATACTTCTTATAATAACATCATCAATTATATTATTCTCTCTTAATATAATAAGCAAACTTAAACTCTTTGAAAATTCAGAAAATTCTTTCATCGAGTATCTTTCGGCATTATTATCAGAATCATATTCATTTAAATTATCATAAAATTTTCGATTTCAATATCTTTTAAAAACTCCTTTTATAATATTTTCAACTGTATCAATTGATTGCAAAATATTATGTTGACCAATAACATGTGAAGGGAATATATTTGATAATATGTATATTTTTCGAGTTATTCCTTTTAAACTAGCTCTAATATTTCTACGAGTTAGATCTTCATCATAAACTTTATCATCTAGAAAAAATAATTCTAAAGTATTTAAATTTTGTTCATAAATTCAATGTTCTACAGAATGTTGAATAAGTATTGTAATTTGCGTAAGATCTGAAAAATCTTGTAACTTATTTGAATCTGTAGTTACATCAGAACTAAGATCTATAGTATCTATTTCTACTAATGTTTCACTCCTATTATTCATAAAAAAAAGTTAATTAATAATTTATACAAGTGCATAATAAATAATATTATTATATTGTCAAGTTTTTTTTGGCTCTTTTCTTTCTGCTATAATCAAATTCCTGGTAAAATTATTATATATCAAAGTTTTCGAATTTATTATAGAATTTTTATATGAGTCTTAGTTTTTTGTAGAACCAAATAAAATATGATAAAATAAAAAAGAATTATCACTATCTTTTAAAAATCATATGAATTATATTATCACAAATAATCCTTTAGATGAACTAGCTTTTAAAGAAAATCTAGATTTTCAAACACTCGAGAATATTTTAGAATGCCTCGATCATGTAACCCCCAATAAAAGTTTCAAGAGAGGAGTTTAATAAAGAGTTAAAACAATCTAAAAATAATAATATAAGAGGTGAAACTATTTTAAAATTACTTTGAATATCAAAACTTTGATTTAATTATAATTATGATATTTGAGATAAATGAATAAAATTAACTTATAAAGATTTGGAAATTATAGTAGAGGTTTTAGATAAGAGTAAGAGTTATTATAAAATATTTTGAGAAGTTTGAATTTTAATTAATTCTAAATTGTGATATGAAAAAATACTTAATATAATAGATGTATTTTTAGAGAAAAATAATAAAACTATTTTTAATTTAATAAAATGAATATAGAATCTAGATTAAAATTGATAGAAAAAATATTAAAATGAAAGAAGGATTTTAATTATTTTTTTAATATTTATTTTCCAAGTAAAAATATTATTTTGGAAGAATTAAAAGATATATTGAAATAAAAAAAATCATAGAAATTAAGAGACTATACAATAAAGTGTATAAATAGAATTCTTGATTATCATGTTTCTTTTCTTATATTATTATCTTGTTAAATTAATACTAAAAAATATCCTTGATTGGATATTTATTATTAACTGAAAAATGAATTATAGTATTTTCTTTTTATTACTAAATATTCATTTTCTCAATATCTAACTTTGTGGAATAAAACTAAATTTAGACTTTTTTTTCTTAATATTCTAAAAAATATTTTAGAGAAATAATCAACCTTATAACTATTATTTATTCTTTTTATATTTCAAATAAATAAAATAATATTAAACTTATTATTTTTACTTACTGTATAATTTTGATTATTTAAAAAATTTGTATTATTAAATAATTTATATAAGTAATCAGCTTCTAAATATAAATCAGGATATTTATCTTTATAATATTCTTCAGTTGAATTATATTTTTTCATAATATTAAAATTTTATTAAATGGAGTAATTAATAAGTATTATAGTTAAAAAGATTTAAAATAAAATAAAAAAGCTATATAATAATATTTATAGATAGCTTTTTGCTTCTCACGATTGGTACTCCATAGTACATGAGATCAAAACAAAAATTATTGAATTTGAAGGGGATAGGAATATACCAGTTTTTTGAAATATTTATATATAAAATTTATAAAATAGTTTTTAATTTTGTAATCTTTTAAAAAGAATTATAATAGTAGTAGATTTTAATATTAAAATATATTTATGGTAACTCAAACAGTAGAAGCTTATTATGATAATTGACATATTGAATTAAAAGAAAAAATTAGGAGTAAAAGAGCAAAATTATACATAGTAGTAGTAAATGAAGAAGAAAATGATGTTTCTCCTATATTTTGAAGTGATGAATTTTTATGAAGTGAACTACATATGAAATGAAAAAAATTACTTTCTAATATATAATATAAATGAAAGTAATTATTACAGAGTATTTTGAAAAGAAGTTTAGTAAAGAATGCAAGGATATAGATATAGATTTTATACTTAAAAAGATAATTACAGAGTCTAAAAATTTTATAAGTTTTAAGGAACCATTTTTTAAAGTAAAAATAAGAACAAAAACAAAATCTTATAGATTAATTGTAAATTTTGAAGAAGATATTTTAAAAATATTATTTATAAATATTTTTGATAAAAAAGATAAAAATTTATGAGAAAATATTACATGGGATTTACACAAAGACTTAATTTTGAAATACTATGAAAAAAATTTAGAAGATATTGAACAGTGAAGATATAAAGTTTATGAACTATAAAAAAATCTAAAACAAAATTTTGTTTTAGATTTTTTTTTATCTTTTGGTGCACCCGGCAGGGTTCGAACCCACGGCAAACCCAGGTTCGCGGCCTGGTGCTCTTCCAACTGAGCTACGGGTGCAAAGTAAGTATTAGTATTGTACGAATTATTTTTAATTATCAAGATTATTTTGATTTATTTGATTATTTTGTTAATATAAACATATTCTAATAACAAAAAATTAATAATTTTGTAATAAAAGTTATTCTTGAAAATGAATAGTTTTAAGGTTTTCCTCTTGAAAAATATATTGTGAAACTTGTAGCCTCCGTCCCTAATTTTAGGGAAGGAATTAGGCCTTTAGGTCATCCTGTGGACAAGGATGGGTTATTTATTTCTTAAATATTAATACATATATGCTTAATGATTTTAAAAAATTTCTTATAAAAGGGAATGCTGTAGATTTAGCTGTATGATTCATATTTGGTGCAGCTTTTGCAAATATTGTGAAATCTTTTATTGAGAATATTCTTATGCCTCCTATTGGTTTAATATTATGAAAAGTAGATTTTTCTAATTTATTTATACCATTAGATTGAAATCATTATGAATCTATAGAAGCATTAAACACAGCTTGAGCTCCTGCAATAAAATATGGTTTATTTATTACAGATTCAGTATCATTTGTAATTTTAGGTTTTATAATTTTTATGATGGTTAGGGGGATTAATAAATTACAAAAAGAAGAAATAAAAGAAGAAGCAAAAAAAGAAGATCCAGAAGATATAAAATTATTAACAGAAATTAGAGATGCTTTAGTAAAAAAACAGAAAAAAGAAAATGGAACAAAAACAATCAGTAAAAGATAACACTATTAGATTTGATAGAAGTACACTGATAAAATCTATAGAAGAAGTAATAAATGCCAGATTTGAGAATGGTGAATTTGATTTGGAAACTTCGCTTGATGATTTGCATGATCCATATTTATTAAAAGATATGGATAAAGCTGTGAATAGGATTAAATTAGCAAAGGAAAATGATGAAAGAGTGTTTATTTTTGGTGATTATGATGTAGATTGAGTTACTTCTACTTCTATTTTGATGCATTTTTTCAAAAAGATATGAATGCAAATAAGTTATAGATTACCACATAGAGTGAAAGATTGATATGGATTAAAATCATATTTTGTAGATGAAGCAAAAGAGCTTTGAGTCACTTTGATTATAACTGTTGATTGTTGAACTCGTGATATAGATATTATAAAACACGCAAAAAGTTTAGGTATAGATGTAATAGTTACAGACCACCATGCTGTACCAGAAATTATTCCAGAAGCTATAGCAGTAATAAATCCTAAAAGACCAGATTGTGAATATGTTTATAAAAATTTAGCATGAGCAGGAGTAGCATTTAAATTGATGTCTGCTTTGGCTCTAGAATATTTTTCAGAAAAAGAAGCAAAAGATTATATAAGAGAATCAATAGATATTGCAGCAATTTGAACAGTTGCAGATTGTATGAGACTTACATGAGAAAATAGAATAATAGTACAAGAATGATTGAAACAAATTAAAAATTCAAGAAGTAAATGAATAAGAAAATTAATAGAAGATAAATTAAATGAAGATTTGGATGCCGATTTATTTGGGTTTACTATTTGACCAAGATTAAATGCAGCGGGAAGAATGGATAGTGCTTATAAAGCTGTTAATTTGATATTAAATAATTGAGATTCTTTAAATAAAACTATTGCAGAAATAGAACAATTAAATGAACAAAGAAAATATCTTACAAAAGAATTTGTAAACGATGCATTAAATAAAATAAATAAAAATGATAATTTGATCTTTTATGTTTCACCAGCTATTGAGCATGGTATTATTTGAATAGTTGCTGGTAGGATTTCAGAACAATTTTATAGACCAAGTATTTGTTTGAAAGATGAAGGTGATAAACTTATTGCTAGTTGTAGAAGTCCTGATTATTATTCTATTATAGAATTACTTGATAAATTCAAAGAATATTTCATAGGTTATGGTTGACATAAAGAAGCTGCTTGATTCAGTATTAAAAAAGAAGATTTTGTAGAATTTAGATGAAAAATAGTTAAAGAAATAAATAAAATGGATTTTTCAAAATATAAAAAAGTTATAGAAGTAGACAAAGTTATAAGATTTGAAGAATTAGGATTTAATTTTTTAGAAAAAGTAAATAAATATAAGCCTTTTGGTATTTGAAATCCAAAACCACTTTTTATGGTAGAACATTTAGAATACATAAAAATGGATTTTATCTGACAATGAAGAGATCATTTAAGATTTACTACAAAACATTGATTTAAAATATTTGCATTTTATATGTGAGATCATTATGAAGCTATAAAAAGAAATTGATGAAAAGTTAGTCTGATTTTTGATGTTTCAGAAGATAATTGGATGTGAAAGAAAAATTTGATGTTGAAGGTAGTTGATATTATTTCAGAGTAACTATCCCCTCCTTGTCCACAGGATGACCAAGGCCTAATTCCTTCCCCCTAAATATCCCCCTATCCCAACCTTTCCCCCCAAGGGAGAAAGGAGTAGAACAAAAAAGGGCTACATTTGAGCCCCTTGCCCTTAGACATAAGGGAAAGGATTCAGGTTAGGGTTATTGACCAGGTAAGGGAGGGATTACATTTACATTATCTACAAACACATTATGCAAATTTCACAAAAAATAATAGATTATGCTATTTGGTATTATCTAAAATATTATCCTTCACCTAAAAAATTGTCTTTAAAATTACTAGAAAAATTTTGAGAAAAGTCTGAAAATGGGAAAAAATATGGTTGAATCTGACAAGAAGAAATTGATTATATTATTAATGAAAAACTTAGAAATGTAATACAAGAAGATGAAGTAATTAAATCAAAAATAAGAGTTTTCAAAGAAAAAGGGAAGAGTAAAATGTATATTAATCAAAAACTTTTTGAAAGATTTGAAAATAAGGATTTGATAGAAAAATATATAAAAGAGGCCTTTTTAGAATGAGAAATTGAACAATTAGAAAAAGAATATAATAAACTTAAATGAAAATTTGAGAATCAGAAAATAATGGAAAAACTTTTTAGAAAATGATTTAATTATGATGATATAAAAAGAGTAGTAGAATAGTATTTAAGTCAAAAAAAGAGCTTTATTAAGGCTCTTATGCAGGGATTTCATCCATTAATTTTGATAAATCATTTGAAGTCACATCTATTAAAACTTTTCTTTCTTTTTCTTCTGCTTCTCTAACTCTTTCTTCAATACGACGTAAAAGGAAAATTACATAATCTACATCTCCCACATTCTTTGGATCTATAGTATATGGAGTAAGATCACCCGATACATACATTATTTTTCATTTATCAATATTTATAATTATAGAACCTATATTGTTATTATCAACTAATCTATGAATCTCTATTGTTTGTCAATAATTATCATTATTATTATTAACATCAGATCTGAATCTGAAAAGAATAGTACCATTTCAGTTTTCTAAATCAAATTCTCTAATGTTTCTACTTTTCAAAGAATTTATTCTTTGTCAAAGGTTTTCAAATTTAGCTTTAATTTCTTCCACTTTTGTATCTAAATTTTCTCAGACTTGAGGTTCTGCTCACCATAATTCTGGAGCAAACTTTAAAATAAAACTATTCCATAAAAAATATTTGTTAAACATAATTTTATAAATAAAAAAATAATATTAATACTTAAAATAAGTAGTATGTAATTATTATATCATATTAGATTAAACAAAGTCAAATTTTGAGTTAGAATAATATAAGGAAGGGAAATATATGATTAGTTGTTCTATTTACATACTTTTTTGCACAGTCTCAAAAAAAAAGAGCTTTTAATAGCTATTAAGCAGGGATTTTACTTTTTAAATCTGTTAAATTATTTTGGTTGTATCTGATATTTTATTCTTTTAAAACATTTTCTTCTATTACTTCTGCTCGTTTCACTCTTGCTTCAATACTGTCTAAAAGTTTAATTACATAACCTACTTCTTCCTCATTTTCGGGGTCCATAATTATACTTATATCAACACCACCACTATCTTCAGAATAAACATCGTAAATAATTTTTCCGCTAGGAGTAAGATTTATTACTATTCTAGTATATTGCTTATTATCAGAATTTGTTTGAAAAAATCCTATTTCATGAACATTATATGGGCTTTCCTTTGTTGTAAAACTCGTTATATTTGAATTTTCTATTTTAAAACCAATATTACTATTCCTATTATTTAAGGCATCTATTCTTTGATAAAGAGCTTTAAATTTAATTTTAATTTCTTCCACTTTTTTCTCTAAATTTTCTATTTTAAAACCAATATTACGATTTTTATTACCTAAGGCATCTTGTATTCTTTTATAAAGAGCTTCAAGCATAATTTTAATTCCTTCCACTTTTGTCTCAAAATATTTTGCTTCTTTAACTCTTGCTTCTGCTTCTCTTGCTTCTGCTAGTTCCACCCATGCTTCTGCTTGTTCCACCCATGCTTCAATAGCGCCTAAAAGTTTAAATGCTACAAAATTTACATCTGCCTCATCTTCTGAAACCATAATCTGACTACTCCTAACCATGTCCGTCTCTGAATCATAATAATCGTAAACAACTTGTTCCATAGGAGTAAGATTTATTACTATTTTATAAACTTGCTTATTATCAGAATTTGTTATAAATAATCCTATTTCATTATAATTATATCGCTTTTTCTTTGTTGTAAAACTCATTATATTTGAATTATGACTCATTCTAGTTGAATTTTCTATTTTAAAACCAATATTACCATTTCTATTATTTAAGGCATCTATTCTTTGATAAAGATCGTTAAACTTAATTTTAATTCCTTCCACTTTTGTCTTTAAATTTTCTGGTTTTTTCTTTAATTTTTCTGGCTCTTGTTGTCATGGTCATTCTAATGAATCAAACTTTAAAATAAAATTATTCCATAAAAAATATTTGTTAAACATAATTTTATAAATAAAAAAATAATATTAATACTTAAAATTTAGCATTATGTTATTATTATATCATATTAGATTAAACAAAGTCAATTTTTTTGCATCAAATTTTTAGGTAGAATTATATAAAAAAGTTTGATTTTATTATCTTGACAATTATAATAATAAAATACTTTATATATTAATTTTTTAATTGTGAATTTAAAAAAAAGATTAGTAAGTGAATTAAATGATTCTTCAGTATTAATAGATCCTACTGGAAATATATATAACAGGAAATGATTTATTTGAAAAATAATATCTAAAATAAAAAACAGAACATTTGTTATATTAACAGAAAGTGATGTAAAAAAATGATATTATTATTCTAGAAAACATTGACTTGTTAGGCTTGAATGAGATTGTGAAAACACTTTTTGTTATATTAGAGATAAAGATACAATAATTATTCAAGAAAGAATAAGTAGAACTTTGTCGCTAGTTAATGTTGATTTTTCATGATATCCCTGAATGGAATATGAAAAAGATGATCTTTATGAGTTGTTAAGAGATGAATCTGTAAAATAAAAACCAAGAATTCTTGGTTTTTATTTTGCTTAAAACTCTTTTTCAATTAATATATTAAAAATATTATATAATGATAAAAAATATGTCTCAAAAAATAATTTGTCCTAGTTGTAATGCTGAAATAGATTTAGATAAAGTAGCTGATCAAAAGTATAATGAATTGTTAAAAGAACAAGAACTTAAATTGAAACAAAATCAGGAAAAACAAAGAGAAATTTTTGAAAAGGAAATGGAAAAACAAAAGTTTAATTCAGAAAAGGAGTTAGAACAGAAAACTTTAGAAATGAGAAAAAAAGCTCATGAATATGCAGAAAAAAAAGCAGAAGAAGAAAGGAAAAAGGTAGAACTAGAAATGAAAGATATGAAAGAAAGACTAGAAAAATCTGAAAATGAACAACAGGAATTAAAGAAAAAAGAAATAGAATTTATGAGAAAACAGAGAGATTTAGAAGATAAAGAAAAGAATTTTGAGTTTGAAATGGAAAAAAAGATGTTTGAAGAAAGAAAAAAAATAGAATTATCTATAGAAGAAAAATTTAAAGAGAGTTCTCAAAGAGAATTAAATGAGAGAATGGAAAAAATACAAGAAGAAAATAGAAAAAAAGAAATGGAATTATTGAAGCAACAAGAACAAATGAAAAAAACTATAGATGATTTGAAAAGAAAAGCAGAACAATGAAGTCAACAAATTCAGTGAGATATACAAGAAGACGATTTAAAAAATTCTATATCGTTAGCTTTTCCTATAGATGATATAGAAGATGTTCCTACAGGAGTAAAATGAGCAGATTTGGTTCAAGTAGTTAAAAATGGTTTATGATTAGAGGTTGGAACAATTATTTGGGAATCAAAAAATACTAAATCTTGGACAGATTCATGGATTTCAAAACTAAAGAATGATAAATTAAAAATCAATGCCAATATAGCTATTTTAGTAACTACCGTTTTACCAAAAAATCTGAAAAATTTTGGTTTTATAGATGATGTAATGGTATGTTTACCAAAATATGCAGTTTGAGTTGCTACTATGCTAAGAGATAAACTATTATCTATTTTCAAAGTAGAAAAATCAATGGAATGAAAAGATATAAAAATGGAAATGCTTTATAAATATTTGAGAAGTGAAGAATTTTGATCAAAAGTAATAACAATAGTCGAAGTATTTTCTAAACTAAAAGCTGATATTGATATAGAAAGAAGAGCAATGGAAAAAATATGGAAAAGAAGAGAAAAAGAATTAGAAAGAGCTAGTTTATCAACTACTATGATGTACGGAGAATTAGAGTGACTTATGTGACAAGCTTTGCCTTGATCAGAAATGCTCGAACTTGGAGCAGGGAATGACGATTTAGAAGATTTGTAAAATTATAACCCACCTTTGAATTTCCTCCCTAAAATTAGGGAGGAAGGCTACATAATTATATGAATTTTATTTATTTTTGAGTTATACCTCCCTAATTTTAGGGAGGTTAGGTGGGTTACTTTTTTAATTAAAAAACTATGTACAACAAAATCAAGGAACTTTCATCAAAAAGAATAAAATTTTTGATAGAAAACCAAATACTTTTTTATAAGTGAAATGAGACTTATGTAAAATCAATCAAGTGAGAGTTAGAAGAAGTAGAAAATGAAATTAAAGAAAAAAATAGTGTGTATCTAGAAGATGAATTGTGAGATGTTTTTTGGACTTATATTTGTTTATTACATTCATTGGAAAATGAGTGAAAAATTACATCTGTAGAAAATGTTTTAAATAGGTGTTATGAAAAATTTACATGAAGAGTATGAATTAATTGAAATGAAAGATTTGATTGGGAAGAAGTAAAAAAAATACAAAAAGAAAAATTGAAATTAGAACATAATAAATTATATAATGACAACTAATTTATCACTAGATTTATGAGATTCTAAAACTTTTTTAGAAAATAAAAAAGTGATTATTAATGCTATAAAAGATAGATGATCAATATTTACTCCTGCTTGATGAATAGTAAAATCAAAAGAAGATATTCATAAATTTTTAAATGAATTAAAAAAAGAAAAACCTTTTAAAGATGCTACTCATAATAGTTATGCTTTTAGAATCAAACTAGAAAATGGAAGTATTTTAGAATGAAAAAATGATGATTGAGAAACCTGAGCATGAAATTGTATTCTCAGAGAATTGCAAAGAGAAAATTATATAAATTCTATAGTTGTAGTTAGTAGACATTTTTGATGAACATATTTACAATCGGATAGATATAAACATATAATAAATGCAACAAAGATGATTTTATAATTATAATATTATGATAAGTGAAAATAATTAAATCATTTAGGAAATCCCTTTCTATGAAAATAGATGAATCTTGAGAATTGATTGTAAAAGTTCCAAGATTTGTTTCAAATAAAAAAATAGAAGAATTTATAGACAAACATAGAAATTGGATAGAAGAAAAAAAACAATTAGTTTTAAGTAGAATAAAAAATTATTCTCATGGAGAAAAATTTTATTATTTTTGAGAAGAATATGAATTAATTTATTCTTGAGATTCCAAAAAAATAGATTTTGATTGAATTAATTTTTATTTAAACATAGATTGTAAAAAAGATGCAAAAATTTTGTTTGAAAAATTTTATAAAAAAAAAGCAAAAATATATATAAAAAATAGACTTGATTTTATATCAAAAAAATATGATTTAAAATATAATAAATTCAGAATAACAAGTGCAAAAACTAGATGGGGGAGTTGTAGTAATCATAAGAATATTAATTTTTCATATAGACTAATTATGTCTCCAATAAAAGCCATTGATTATGTAATAGTACATGAATTAGCACATCTAAAAGAAATGAATCACTCAAAAAATTTTCGGGATTTAGTAAAAGAAATGACCCTGTGACTTTATCCTTGAGATTATAAAATTCATAAAAAATGGTTGAAAGAACATGGTGGGAAGATGGTGTTTTAATCCCTCCCCCCTAGCCACTCTCCCCAAGGGCGAGGGAGAATAGAACAAAATTTACTAATATTAATTCCTATGAACAAAATAATAAAATATTTTTCAGATATAAATGATTGAAATCTAGCTTTGCATATTTGAGACGATGAAAATATAGTGTTAGAAAATAGGAAAAATCTTGCGAAAAAATTAGGTATGGAAATTAGTGATTTTATTTTTATGAATCAGGTACATTCTTGAAAATCTGTTATTGTATGAGAAAAGAATAAATGAATTTGAGTAAAAATGATTGATGAAATATTGAGTTGTGATTCTATTGTGACAAATACTAAGTGAATTGGTCTATCTGTACTTGTTGCTGATTGTATTCCAGTTTTATTATATGATAAAAAAAATTGAATTATCTGAGTCGTACATGCTTGATGGAAATGAACTTGCCTAAAAATACTAGAAAATACAATAAATAATATGTATATAATTGGTGCGAAAAAAGAAGATATAAAAGTAATATTATGACCAAGTATTTCACAAATTAGCTATGAAGTATGAGAAGATGTATGAAAATATTTTATACAAGAAGTAAAAACCAAATTAATTAACTGAAAACAATTTTTAGATATTAAAAAACAAAACTATTTAGATTTACTTGATTTAGGTATAAAAGATAGTAATATAGAAATATTAGATATAGATACTTTTACAGATAATAAATATTATTCTGCCAGAAGAGATTGATTTAATAAAGGAAGGTTTTGATGTTTTATTTATATAAAATAATTATGAAAATAAATACTAAAATATTAGAAGAAATTAGAAATTCTGATTCAAAGATATTAGCAGTGACTAAATATTTAAATAGAGAAGATACTTTAGATGTGATAGAACAACTTGAAACTGAATATCCAGATATTTTGGAATGAATTTGAGAAAATAGAGTGGAATCACTAGTAGAAAAAAATTTAGATAGAGAAAAAGTACATTTTATCTGAAATATTCAGTCAAAACAAATAAAAGATATTATTAAATATTGTTCTGTTGTTCATAGTTTGGATGATATTAAACATATTAGAAAATTTGAAGATATTTGTGCTAAATCTTGAAATTGGATTCAAATATTTTTACAAATAAATGTAGATGATAAAAAGTCATGATGAATAGATGTTGTAGAAATACCTAAGTATTTAGAACTTATCTGAGATATGGAAAATGTTTCATTAATCTGATTTTCTGCTATATGAAAATCAGAATTTACTAGACAAGAAAAAGAAGCAGAATTTGATTTACTTAAAAGTCTTAGAAATAAATATTTACCAAACGGATTTGTATCAGCAGGAACTTCTTTAGATTATGAAATCGCTCTAGAAAAATGAGTAGATATAGTTAGGATTGGGGCAAAATTATATGAATAAAAAAACATAATTATGAACAAAAACGAACTTATTAAATATTTAGATGAATACTTGAAATTATCAGATTTTGTAGATAATTCAAAAAATTGATTACAAATTGATTGTAGTAAAGACGAAATAAACAAGATATGATATACTGTTGATGCAACTACATATATTTTTGAAAAAGCAAAACAGGAAAATGTTGATATGGTACTATCACATCATGGAATTTTCTGGTGAAACGAAGAAGTCCTTGTTTGAATACCATATAAAAGAGTAAAAATGATGATTGAAAATGATATTTGTAGTTATGCCGCACATTTACCTCTTGATGCTCATCCTGAAGTAGGGAATAATATATGACTTGCAAAAGCTTTTATAAATATTTTTTGATTAAGAGAAAGTGAATATTCTATAGAGCCATTTTGAGAATATAAATGAATGATGATATGATATTGAATTAGATTTGAAAGACCTATTCATATTTCAAATTTACTTACTTCTTATGCAGAACAAATGCAATTAATAAAAAGATTATATAATTTTTGAAAAAAAGATTATATAAATTCAATAGCATTTGTTTCAGGTTGAGCTTGATGAGAATATATTCAAGCATATGAAAAATGATATGATTTATATGTTACTTGAGAATCTAATCATTGAAATTTAACTTGAGCGAAAGAATTATGACAAAGTATTTTATTATGATGACATTACGAAACAGAAAAAATATGACCAAAATTACTGGCTTATCATTTAAGAGATAAGTTTTGAATAGAAATAGTGTATTTAGATGAAAAGTATTAAAAAGAGTATCAAAAAAACTATTCCTATCCTGAATCCTTTCCTTTAAATAAAGGCAAGGGGCTACGTTAGCAGCCTCCTCCCTTTTTAGTAAAAGGGAGGAATTCAAGGAGGGAATAGCTTTTTTTAATACTTTTTTATATATCTCTGAAACTATTTGTTTCTCCTTTTCATGATACTACTAAATATAAATGATAAGGCATTTGAATAATTCATTTTCATAATTTATATAAAAATTCAAGACTAGCTATAATAGAGTTTGCACTTCATAAAGTAAAACCTAAAATATGTTCATGGAATTGTTGTGGATTTTTTGCTTTTAAAATTAATTTATTTGGTAAATATCATTCTAATATATTAGCAAAATCATCTATATTTATAGATTTTTCTACATCTTCTCTTAGGAATTTAATTTCTAATTTGGAAGAATTTTTTATTAATTCTAGAGCTCATTTTATTATGAAGAATAATTCTTCTAGTTGTTTTTCATTTAGTTTATTAGGTTCATTTAATAATTCATTTTTTAATGATTCTATTCATGAAATAGTATCTTGTTCTATTAAGTGTTTCGCTTTATTTTTTTCAATTCAAAATTTTCTAGAAATATCATTAGCAATCTTTTCTAGTAATTCTTTTTCTTTTAATACTCAGACATTAATATTATTTTTTTCTATATTCATTTTTTTGTATTATTGTTTATTTATTTCTATGTTTTTCAATTCTTCTATTGCCATTTCACCAAATTCTCATTTAGGATCTAAAGAGACAGTTTTTGTTAGATATAAAAATGATTTTTTGTATTCTCATTTACTCATTTCTAGTTTTCATTTAACTAGATTAAGCATAGGACTTTTTGAGTCTAATTCAAGTCATTTGTTAATATATGATTCTGCTTCAGAGAATAACATACTTATTTGTTCTTTATTTGAGTTTGTATTTCATGATGAAGTTTTTTCAGTACTTCATGAAGAAGTTGTTTTAGTATTAAATAAAAAAGGTTTACTATTTACTTCATCCATTAAAATCCATCACATATATCAATTAAATATCTCAGATTTCGGGTATTTTACTAAAGCTTCTTTTGTATATTCTTTTGCATCTTTTATTTTATCATTAACTATATTATAATATATAGCTAAGTTGTAATCATTCGAAGTTAATTTTTCTTTATCACCTGATAATATAATTTTAAATGTTTCAAGCATTTTATCTATTTCTCAAAGTTGATAATAATTAGATAATATTCTTTTGTTTATATCTAGAATATCTATATATCAAAGTTCAATAGCTTTATTGAAATGAATCGTGCTTAAAATATATTCGTGAATTTTCTCATAAACTACTCCTAAAAAGAAATTTATTTCATCATCATTATTATCTATATTTGAATATTCTATTAAATATAATTTAGCTTGTGTATAATTTCATAGCTCGTAATTACTTTTTGCTATAATTTTAAAAAGAGGTTTATAATCATTTTTACTTTTTAAAACAGCATTTGATGTTTCAATAGCAATAGGATATAATCAGTTTTCAAAAAATGCTCAAGCAATTAAAGCTCATTTATAATCTAAATCTTCTAGTTGAAAGTTATCATAATTTTCAATTGCTTCTTTTATATTCAATAAATCTTGAGATTTAATTTCTGAATTATCAATAGCTCAAGTTCATTCTTTATTTTGCTTATTACTCTTACTCGCAAAATAATTTTGAAATTCTTTTCTACACTCACTAAAATCTTTTTTACAATTAAAACTTGTTTTATAATAAAATAATTCATCGTCATTTAATCATAAATTTATCAACTCCTTATTTATATAGTTAATATTTTCATCATTAAGTTCTAGTGAATAAATCAAAATTTTAGCAATTAAATTTTTATCTATATTATTATAATCTTTTATTTGAGAATAATATGAATATGCTTTATCAAATTTTTTTAAATTATAGTTTACTTCAGCAAGTTTTAGAATAATACTTTTATCACCTGGAATTTCTTTGTTTATTTGTAGGTATTTTATAAGAGCACTTGTGTAATCTCAATTTTGAAGGTTTAAATCTCACTTAAGTATTAGTCATTTTAAAGCTAATCTTTTTCTCAATTCTATAATTTTATCTTTTTTATTTTCATTAATATTCTCTGTTTTTATTTGTTTCTCCGATTCTCATGAATTAGTTGATAAAAGAATTCATGAATTTGTATCAATATTTGTGGAAAGAAACTTATCCTTATATTTAATTCCTGCATAGACTACTCATCATCAAAGGATAATTACCAATAACACAGTAACAATTACTATTTTTTTCATTAATCAAATTTTACAAAGTAATAAATTGTTTAAATATTATTGTTTATATTTTATTTGTAAAGTTGAAAATTTAAAATATTTAGACAATATTTTTTTTCTCATTATAATAACATTAATATAATATTATCAAATTTATTAATGGACAATTTTAATGACAAAGTACTATTTAAATCTAGGCAACATAAAATAGTATTAATTTTTAGATTTTTGAAGGTTTTTATTATTTATGGTTTAGTACCAATAATTTTACTTAGTATAATTTTGTCACTTTGACTTATATGAATTATAATCGTTGTTTTAATAATTGCTTTTTTTTGTTTTGCTTGGGTTTATTTTTTTTGGAGTAAATCATATTTTATTATCACCAACAAAAAATTATCAATAAAAGTGAGAAATTGAATTTTTTCTAAATATCATATGAGCATTTATTTTAAGAATATTAAAGATATAGCATATTCAAAGAATAATGTATTTCATTATATGTTTAATTATTGAACATTTTTTGCTAGAAGTTCTGCTTGAAGTGTAGGGGATTTTGAGGGAAGTATGTTGCCAGATGTAGAAAAAATATATAAATATGTAAATAATATATATTTATTATCTGAAGAAAAAAAAGAATTACTAGATTCATTAGATAATTTAAATTGAAATAATGAGCATTTACAACCAAAAAAAGAATCTTTTAATGATATTGTAAATAAAGAAAAAACAGTTCTATTAAATATTCAATGAATAAAAGAGGTAGTTTTATTAAATGATAAAGATAGAGTTTTTATTTTTGAAAATGAAGAAGATATAAATCATTGAGTTTATGAAGTTCTTAGAAAAAAAGTATTATTTGTAATAACTCATGATTCAAGTTTCAGAGATCCTGATGAAGCCATAGTATTAAAAAAATGAGATAAAGTTATATTTCCAACAGTAAGTTTTCATGAAATAAAAAGAGAATGAGTTTTATCAGCTTCACCATGAATAAATATTCATAATTATTTGAAAGACAAATTCACAAAATTATGAGATGAAGATGCTACTGTTTTGGTAGGATTTAATATTTAGGTAATTAAGTAACCCATCCTAAATTCCTTACCCTTATGTCTAAGGGAAGGAGGCTACAAGTTTCACAATAAATCTGTTCTTAACATAATTTTATTCATAATATTAATAAAATAACAATAAATGTTCAAAAAAATAGCCTCAAATACAATATCACAGATAATTTCAAAAGCTACAACTGCAGTAATAGCAATATTTTTAATCAGTATTCTGACTAACTATTTAACGGTAGAATTATATTGATTGTATTCAAAAGTATATAATTATATATGAATTTTCGTTTTTTTAGCTGATATGGGACTTTATGCTATCACTATTAGAGAAATAACAAATAGTAAAGAAAATTCTTCAAAGATTGTATGAAATGTAATGAGTTTGAGATTAATTTTATGAATTATCATTCTTTTTTTAGCTACTGCGATAGCATATTTTTTACCATGATATAATTCACCTTTAGCTTTATTATCAATAATAATAGCCTCAATTTTTACAATTTTTCAATTATTAAATTCATCAATTCTTGCTTTAATGCAAGCAAATATGAGAATAGAATTTTCAGCAGTTTCTCTTATTATTTCTAAATTAATAAATGTATTACTTATATGATTAGTTGCATATGTTTTTTATCCAAAAGAAACTTTAAAGAATGGTGATTATTTTGTGCCATTTTTATATATTATGGTCGTATGAGTTGTATGGGTAATTTTAAACACAATTCTTAATTATTGGTATGCTAGGAAAATAGTAAAATTTGGATTTGATTTTGATTGGCAATATATTAAATATTTATTCAAAATATCATTACCATATTGACTAGCTTTGTTTTTATCAGTAGTTTATTTCAAGGTAGATGTTATTCTTTTGTCTCTTATAGAGTGACCAGAACTATGAGATTTAAGTATAGCTTTATATAGTTTACCTATGAAAATAGTTGAAGTATTAATGGTTATTTGATGATTTTATATGACTTCATTACTTCCTAGTTTAGCAAAAGCTTTCAAGGAAAAAGATGAAAAGACTTTGGATAAATTGATTTGAATTTCATTTAAATTTTTATTTTCATTTTCTGTTCTGATTTTTACTATTTGAGTTTTATTTAGAGATTATTTAATAGAAATTATTGCTAATAAAGATTATATAGTTACAACTCATCCTTATAATTCTAGTGATGCATTTTTAGTTGTATTTGCTGTAGTAATTTTTTATTTTTTGTCTTTAATATTTATTTATTCACTAGTTGCTTCAGAAAATCAATCAAGACTTTTAAAAATAAATATTGTAGTTACGATTATAAATATAGTTTGAAATATAATATTGATTCCTTATTATAGTTTTATGTGAGCAGGAGTAACAACACTTGTTAGTCAAATAATACTTACCGTATTTTGATATTATTACACTAGAAAATTAATAAAATTTCAACTACCTTTTTATTTTATAATAAAGAATATAATATACTCTGCAATTATTTATTTAATGTGATATTTTTTAATAACTAAATTTCATGTTTGATTATATTTTGATTTTATAGTTTATGGTTGAGTATTATTTACTATTTATTCTGGAATATTATATCTAGAATTTAAAAGAGAAAGAAAAATTTAAATATTTTTATATTTATAACTACACTTTTCTAGAAAAGGGCATATTTTACATTTTGGTTTTTTATTTGCTGTACAATTATATCTTCAAAAAAATATAAGAGAATGATGTAAATCTGCTAAATTTTGTTTAGTAAAAATTTTTTCTACTACTTTATCAGTTTGTTCTGGATTTTTTGTTTTCACTATTCATACCCTATTTAAAACTCTATGAACATGTGTATCTACAGCCAAATACGGAGAATCTCTAGTAACTGCCAAAAATACTTTAGCCGTTTTAATTCACACTCAATTTAGAGTTATTAATTTTTCTAATGAATCAAAATCATTTAAATCTTGTATTGAAAGTATTTCACAAGTTTTATAAATATTTACTGCCTTATTATTGAAAAAAGAAATAGTATTAATATATTTTTTTATTATTTCAACTCATAATTTAACTCAATCTTCTGGAGTTATAAGTACTTTAAAAAATTCTTTATTTACTATATTTACTTGTTTATCAGTAGTTTGAGCTGACATAATAATAGCTATAAGTAACTGAAAATCATTACTATAAACTAGCTCTGTTTTTGCATCTGGAAACATTTTATACAATGTACTTGCAAAAAAATTTATATCTTTTTTATTCATTATTTAGAAAAATATTATATTTTTAGTACTTTACAATTTTTATGTTTAAAATCAAGAAAAATATATTTTTAAAAATAAATCTACTATTTTTTTGCCAATAATAAAAATTTGTGATAAAATTTATATAGTTTATTAATTAATTAAAATTTATGATCATAAAATATTTGAAAAATAATTTTTTATTCTTTGTGTATAATTCTTTTGCAGATAATGAAACTAAAGCTGATCCAGTCGCTCAAGCACCTAACCCAGAGGAACAAGAACCTAAAAAAGGCGGAGAACCAGCAAGTCCTATTGATGGCTTTTTTACTAAAGATCAAAAAAAAGAATTGACAGGAGTGGAGCTTGAGAGAGTTGAACAATTATTAAAAAGGTATAATGAATTAATGTTTTCTCTAAGAGATAATAAGTTAGCAAGTACAATTCCGAAGCAAAGATTGGATTGTATTACAAAAGGTTTAGCTAAATATAAAATAGATCCAAATGAAGATAAAGTTGAAAGGCAAGATATAGAGGTATATGCTGAAAATAACAAACAGGAAGCAGAAGTTTTTCAAACAATAATCTGAGAAATTGAATTTGAATTGGAATGAATAAATAATGAAATAAATATGGCGAAAATTATGAAGGCATCAAACGATACAAATTTAGCTAATCCCGCTTTAACAAAACCTGCAATATCTAATCTTATAAGATATTATGAAAACAGGCTTTGATGAGAAGAAAAAGAAAATTCGGACATTAAAGGTTATTTAAAAAGATTATATGAAATAAGATTTATAAAAAAAGAGACACCTGAAAACATAAAAAAATACAATGAATTATTAAAAACATCCCCAGAAATTCTTTGAAAAATGTGAGATTTTGAGCGAGACGATTTTACTAGTATTTCTATATCGGAAAGATTAAAATATGTTACTTTAGAAAGAAAAGATTTTTCTGAATTAAAGGCTTTAGCAGATACAGAAAATTGAGTTGAATTTACTATTTCATACGATTTTTGATGAAATATTAATGAAAACTTTGAAAAACAAATAGATCTTTTTATGTTATTACCTGGTGAAGTTTGAAAAGTATATGTATGAGATCAAGAATATATTAGAAATTCTAAAATGTGATCATTTATATGAGCGGACTGAAAACCTTTGGTTATTAGCGATTGAACAAAAATAAAGTTAAAACGCCCAGCATGAGAAGATAAAATTAGTCCATTAATTAATTGAAAAGATCAAGTTACATTAGTAAAGCAATGAGCTGATTGAAAACCAGTCGAAACAGTTTATAAGAAAGTGGATTGAGTATTTAGATTAGACTGAAAAGCAGATTGAGAAATTCTTATTTTTAAAGAATGAATGAAGGTAAAAAATACTGATTGAAAAGATCCTGTTATATTTACATCTTGATCAGTGAGAAAAGATTATGAATTGAAACAAATTGATACGACTTTATCAAGTATAAAAGATGAGTACCAAAGAACTTGAGCTGGTCATTGAATGGAACCTTGATTAACTGAAAAAGGTTGATTTAAATTTACAAGTGAGAATGTTGAGGCTGATATTTCTGATATGACAAAAACAGCATGAGATGTTTCTAGGTATACAAAAGAAAATTTAAGTGCAGAAAGGTTTAAAGATGATTTTGTAAAGTTACTTGGATATCTATTCCCATGGATGTGAAAATTTTTAGAATCATTACAGACAAATTTACAAGATAGTTGATATTGAAATTTCCCTTGATGAGCATGAAGTGCATCAGAATCTTCTGAATGAGGAGGATCAGTATTATGACAAGAACTTGCTGATTTTTGTCAAAAAAATTCATTGAAAGGTAAAGGTGATTGAAACTGTGCATTGAATGTATGAAATGCACTTCAAAAATTTGGAAAAATATCAAATATCTCAGGTCTGAGATGACATTGAGCTGACTGGTGACCAAATATGTCGAAAAGAAAAGATTTTTATGAAATAACTGATAAATATGATGTAGTTAAGGATAGGAAGACACTTCCTGCATGAGCAATTATTTCGTATGCTAGAAATACACAATGAACTACATGAACTGATGATAGAAGAGATTACTGACATGTAGAAGTTGCTCTTTGAGATTGAAGATTTTTTTTCTGACAAGTATCAAGTCATCCAGGATGATCTAATCCAGATCCTAAAAGATGAGATTATAGAATATTTATGCCATGAACGCCAATTGATTCTGTAAGGCTTAATAGTGCAACTTGATTATCAAATGTTGATTTAAGACCTCTTGCAAGTAAATATCCTAACGAAGCAAGTATTAAAAATAATAATCCAGCTTGAGTTACATGGAATCCAGCTTTTGCAGAAACATTAAGAAGTCAATGAGTAAAATTTCATGAATGAACGGCTAGACCTTCTAAAGAGTGATGAAAATATTTTTGATTTGATAATTTGTGAGAATGAATGAAAGCATATGATATATTGTGGGAAAGAAAATTAAAAAAATTCTGAAATAGACCTTTTAAAGACTTGGCTTCAAATTGGGCCGTTGATACTAGATCATATCAAAAAATGTTTTGAGATATATGGGAAAGACCAGTCTCTTCATTAAGTGACCAAGAAATTCGTAGAATTCAGGCAAAACAAAAGAAAATTGAGAGTCCTTGAATGTATACAGAATTAAGAAGATTAGGTTATTTTGCCAATGTGTAATAATTTCAAGACTAAAAAATATATAAATTTCAATAAATAAATATTTTTCTTATAATTAAGAAAAATATTTATTTTTTTACATAAAAATGTACAAAAAACCATTCTATATAACAACTCCTGTCTGAAATAATGCTTTTTCTTATGAAAAAAGAAAAAACAAGAAACTTTATGTGCCAAATCTAATAGAAATAGATGATTTGAATGAAATAAAACTTCAATCTCACCCTAGCCCTCTCCTACAGGAGAGGGAATATAAGGTGGCATTTGAGGACTATGATTTTAATGATAATTTATCTACTAATTTTTGACTTGAAAATTTCTATAAAATCAAATGGAAATGAAAAGACATTTACCTTTTAGATAATCATAATCATGCATTTTATTTTTGGTATTTAGCTAGAAGTGAGTGAATTATTTGAGATAATAATATTTTGGTACATATAGATGAACATGCTGATACTAGAGATAATAATAAACATTTATTAAAACCTGATAGTTACGATTTACAAAAAGTTTTTGATTTTACAAATCATGAACTAAATGTAGGAGATTATATAGTTCCAGCTTTGGAAGAGGGAATTATGTGAGAGGTTATTCAAATACGAAATGAAATGAATTTACTAGATTATAGAGGTGATTTTTCTAGTGATGCTTGAATTATTCTTAATCTAGATTTAGATTTTTTTCAACCAGATTTAGACTATATAGATTATGATTTAAAGAAAAAGGTAATCTTGGATGTTGCAAGTAAAGCATCTATAATAACAGTTTCCACATCACCATTTTTTATAAATTGAGAATTAGCAATTTGTGTATTTAAAGACATTTTTTCAGAATAATTAACAATATTTTGTTAATTATTTTTGCATTTATTAACTTTATTTATATAATTCATAAGTAGTTTATTTTATTAATTAAAAAAAAGTATGGCAGTTACGCTAAACAAAGAAAATTTTGAAGAAACAATTAAAACATGAGTTACTATTGTAGATTTTTGGGCAGAATGGTGTGGTCCATGTCAGATGATGTTACCAGTTTTAGAAGATTTTTCAAAAAAAATGGAATGAAAAATGACTGTAGCAAAAGTAAATGTAGATGATAATCCAGAAATTGCATCACAATTTAGAGTTATGTCTATTCCTACATTAATTGTATTTAAAGACTGAAAACCAGTTGAAACAATGGTTTGAGTTCAACAAATTGATAGATTATCAGAAGTTTGTGAAAAATATTTATAGTTAAATAAAAAATGTAGATACAAATAATTATTTGTATCTACATTTTTTATATTATACCTCTTACTGCACTTATATTGAAACTATAATTCATTTTTAGACTTCAAATTAATCAGATATATCAATTATTTCAATTAACACTCACTTGTTTTAAAACTATTGTGTAGTTTTTTAAAAAAGGTAGAATATTTTCTTCTCATATGAGTAAGTTTATTCAGTGATTTATTGGTAATGAACTTATAAATTTTATAAAACTTGATTTATCTTCTAGTATTTTTATTATTGAAAAAATTGAATCTCAAAGTCTTTTATGATTATTCTCTAAGAAAGGTCAGACTCAAGAATATTGAACAATTTTATTTTCTGGAATAACAAAAAAGGCTATTTCATTTGTATTTTTAGCTAATTCATAGCATATTTTATTTGAAAAATCATATATATTTTCTACTTTTTCTTTTCATACTAATATATTATTTTGGTATAAAAAATAATCAGGACTACTTTGCATTAAGTAATTCACAAATGCTCTTATTCATTTTGAAGTAGGTAATCTTCATGCAGAATTATATGGTTGATATACTAGCTCAAGTGCTTCAAGTTTGGCCATATCTCATCTGACAGTAGCTGGACTTACTCAGATATTGTATTTTTGGAGTAGTAGTTTGCTACCTAATACCTCTCATGTTTCTAAATATTCTTCTACTATTATTTTTAGTATTCATATATTTCTTGTTGTTAAAGTACTCATTTTATTTTATTATCTTAAGTAATTGTACAATTGTATTTTCTTTTGAATATTCTTGTTTTATTTTCTTGTAATTTTTTTCTAAATTATTTTTTTCTGTTTTATTTATAATTAGATAATTATGTATTTTTTCATAAATATTATTTATTGAAATGGCTGAAAAATATTTCAGAGAATCTCAAAATATATTTTTAATATTTTTTAAATCACTTGCTATAATTGGGGAATTGAAATGTAGAGGTTCACTTAGTCTAAAAGGAAAGGGTTCATAGAAACTAGGAAAAATAACTCAAAAAGATTCATCATAGAATAATTTTTTTTCATCTTGTTTTATAATTCATATAAAATGAATATTTTTTTGCATATTCATATTTATGATAAGATTTCTTAAAGCAACATTTCTAGATATTTCTTCTCATAAAAAAACTAAATCTATATCTAATCCATCTTTTTTTAATTTATCAAATACATAAACCAATTTTTCATAATTTTTTTCTACTCACTCTCAACCAGAATAAATAAAAAAATTATTGGATATAGAATATTTCGTTTTTACATTTATATTCAATGTTTCGATTATTGTATTAATGTGAATATTTGGGAAAAATCATTGTAGTATATATGTTTTTTGTTCTTCAATATTAAATTTTTCTATTAATTCATCAATAGTATTATTATCAAAGCATATTATTTTTACCGAATTTTTTAGATTTTTTTCTAATAAATATAAGAAGCTATATTTTTTTATATAGTTACTAAAATTATTATAATATATATCTTTTAGTGAAGGTAGTAAAGTAAAATAGCTTCAAACATAAAAAATTGGCTTATAATGATTGAAAAAAATCATTAAATTATTATTATCATGTTTAAGAATTTTTAGGTATTTCGTTTGTTCTTTTATACTACCGTTTTTGATTCATATATTTTTCAGATAAACATTTGAAAAATCAAATCAATTAAGATCTTGATTTGCGTATATTATGTAAGTATTTTCAGGATCCTTATTTATCAACTCTTTTGCTAATTCTAGGACAAAAGTAGAATAAATATTGTTTGCAAGAAATCTTAAATCTAATCAGATTTTCATTTTTTGTTTTTATTAATTATTATTTCTATTTTATATATTATACATTATACTCTAAAATATCGTTTTTAAAAAATTTTTTTATTGATTTAAGAAATTATGTAAATAATGAACGGAAAATTGCCTTTTTTATTCTGATTTATATAGGAAAAAATTAGTGAAAATTGATTTTTAATGAATTTTTATTATAATATATATTGATTACTATTTATCTAAATATTATGATTTTTATATTTGATGTTCTATATGTTGTATTTTTGGTCTGATTATATATATTCATAGTAAATAGGCTTAAAAATCTCAATAGTAAGCATATGAATGATACTGGTTTACCATCATTATGAAAATGATATAAAATTGTAAAAAGGAGACTAATAATTATTTTGATTTTAATGTTTGTTGTTTCAAATTTTTTAGTTTTAACTTTTTTAGATTATGATTTATTTTTCAAAATATGATTATACGATAATCAGGAAACATTGAATAATACTTCTCTTTAAATATCTTAAAGCCTCGGTGTTTTTATTTCTAGCATTTATATTTTATTATATTTGTATGAAATATAGAGAAGCTCTTTGAAAAGATGTTATTAATTATGTTTTTTTACCTTCCATTTTAATATTGGTTAATTATGCTTTCATCAAGATTATTTTATATTATATTAGATTTTATAATGATTTATTAATAATTAGTAACTGACAATTAATTGTAATAAAAGCATCTTTATTATTTGTAGATGATATAGAATTTATAGATATTTCAAAAATTACAAAAATAGACACATTTACTAGAGGACTGATCCCTAATATTATATGATATTGAAATTTAATAGTAGAACAACAAAGAGACCAAGTAAGGGAATTTCACTATATACCAGAAGCTCGTAAAGCATTACATCTAATAAAAGCTGAAAAAGAAAAATTTGTAGAAAAAATTAAAGAAGTTAAATTAGAAAATGATGTTGAGGTGGTTTAATATTTAATTTAGACAATATGCAAAATAAATTTAAATATCTTAAACAAATTCCAAAAGATCCAACAGGTGAGACTAAAGTAATTATTATGCTTCATTGATTATGATCAAATTCTGAGGATTTATTTTCTTTGTCATTTTATTTTGAAGACTGTTATGTATTTTCTCTTGATGGATTATTTGATTTATTATTTGATAGTTATGCTTGGTATAATTTATCTGTTATTGATAACAAGCATATTTATGATTTTAATGAAGTAAAAAGATGATATGATTATATTGTTGAATTTATTAAATATTTAAAAAATGAATACAATTTAAACTCAGATAATATTTATCTATTCTGATTTAGTCAGTGAGCAATGATGTCTTATTATTTATTATGAAAATCTCCTGAATTAATATCTGGAGTTATTTGATTGAGTGGTAGTTTATTGAAAGAAATAAATGAGTTAGAAATAAAAAAAGAGTCATATAAAAATAAAAAAATATTTATATGACATGGTAAACTTGATACAATTATTTGAGTTGAACAAGTTTGAGATCTTCAAAAATATGCATCAAGATTATGAATTGAACCTGAAATTAGAATTTATGATAATATGCCACATGCAATTATTGAAGAAGAAATAAGCGATATAAAAAAATTCCTAAAAAATAATTAATAGTTTTTTAGGAATTTTTTTTAATGCTATTTGTAATTAAATATGTTTATACATCTAAAATGATTTTTTTTCTTCTTGGCATGTTCATGGCATTACTTTTCATATATCATCACTTATTTTTACAACTACACAGTTGTTATTTCCTTTTGCAGTTTCTAAAGCCAATAATGCAAGATTTATTTTTCATATTATAAAACTTGAAACTTCCAATAAATTAGCTTCTGCTTCTTCTCTAGTCTTACCAAATTTTTTACTTCCATATCTAATTTCACACATTTCTTTTTCATGATAAGCATTTGTTGCCTCTCCTTGTATATTATAGCATTTAATTCATGCTTTTATTGCCTTATTTCCTACAAAAGTTATCTCATTTTCTACAGTTAATTCATCTAATCCTGGTATTTCTGGTACCCCTTCACATGATTTATCCATAATTTCATGAATCGCTTTAAAAGCATCATCTTGAGTTTGACATACATCGTCTGCTAAAGCAATTGATGTATTCATAATTAAGGCAGCCATTGCTCATGCAATAATTGAAGCTCTATTTTTCATAAATATAAATTAATATTAAATTAGTTAATAACTTATAATTATTATTATATAAAAGTCAAATTATTATTCTCATTTTTTGATTATTAAACTTAAATACATAAATGGGGTGTCTATTATTGCGACTATTACTTTTATAATATAAGTTGCAAGTGCTACTTCCCAAAAAATATTTATATCAATAATTCATGCAAATCATCAAAAGGTAGTCAGTCATACAAATGTAAATACAAGAGTATCGATTGCTTGAGAAATCATAGTTGATCAATTATTTCTAAGAAATAAGTATTTAGATTTGGTAAATAATTTTATTTTTTCATATAAAAACACATCTACATTTTGAGCTATAAAATATGCAAGAAATGATCCTAGTAATATTCTCGGTGTTATCCCAAAAAGAGTTTTAATTGCTTCATTGGCATAATCATGTTCATTTGGTGTAAATGCTATTAAGAATTGAGTAGATACAACAAATATTATCATGCTAATAAATCATATTAAAACCGCTTTATATGCTTCTTTTTTTCAATGGTGTTCTGATAATAAATCTGTTAATAAAAAAGTTGCTCAATACAATGCATTTCATCAAGTTATATCTAATCAAAATAATGTATACTGTTTAGTTACAAAAATATTCATTAAAATTGTATATATGGCAATCAATAAATATATATATTTTTTTCATAATCTAAATGCAATCAGATTAAAGGTACATAGAATACAAAAAAACACTATAAACAATACTTCATTTGACATATATTAGAGTTAATATAATATTATAAAAATTTTCATGAGTATAATATTTAATAAATATAATATGCAAAAGAATTTTAGTTATTATAAAAGAATAAAAAAATATAATTAATATTTTCATAATATTAATTATATTTAATTTTAATAATTATTTATTATTTCCCCATATAAATTACATGATCATTTTTTCGAATTTCCCTATATGGAAGTCATTCAAAACCATCATTTATTCATAAAATCCAGTAAAGATGTTCAAAAAATGTTTCATCGGTATTTTCCAAACATTTTAAAGGATTATTATTTTTATCCACAACAATTATTTTTTTAGGTATATAACCAAATCATAAAAGCATTTTAAGGCTTTGATTTCATTGATAACAATTTACTACTTCTGTGTCTAGTTTTCCAAATATAGTATCATGTACAGAATATAATGCTGGTCAAAATCAGTTTCATCTGTATAATTCGTTTATTTGTATAGGTTTATGTTGTTGTTTGCTATCTCAATCTATACCACCACAATGTGAGTCTCTTACACATTGTATTCTTCATATCTCATTGAATTGGGTATATAGTCAATCTGTTAATATAATTTGTTCAACTTTAACGATAGATCAATCAGGTCTATCTTTTCCAACAATCATTCCTAAATTAAATACTGGTATTATTCAATCTACTTCAAGACCGTCAATTACTCACAAAGAATATTGCCCCTGAGATAAGCCTATGTCTAATATTTCGGATATTTTAGTTTTTATTATAGGGTATATTCCATTAAAACGTCTAAGAATTCATTCATTCACACCTTTTATTCTATTAGCTTCTTTTTTAACTAATTTTTCATAGGCTTCATGACATTCGTTTCAAGTCATTATATAAATTTATAATTATATTAAAAATATGTTTTTGTGCATCCATTCGTTTTTATATTTGAGGTTGCTCAAGCATTTGAATATTTTGTTCTAGATTTTCGCTTACTAATACAACACGGAATGCTGCTAAAGGTTTTTCAACTATTCCATTTTGATCCGTTGTTGTTCATTTTAAATGTCCATCACCTGCCAAGGAAGAAAAAACTAAACTTTCTTCAATTGTTATGTTTTTACCATCCGCTCATTTACAATCTTTAACAGTAGATCTTTCAGAAATTATAAGTTGTTCACATTAACTGAACATGCCTTTTTGGATCAAAATCATCATAAGCGACTTTTGGTGAAATATTTAATGGAGTAGGTTTAGGTTTTTCTGATTCATCTCAAAGCTTCTTTTTAATTTCTTCCCAAAATCTACCAATTCTACCTGTTTCTATTTCAGGAGGAAATGCTACAATTTGCATTTCAACAGGTCCTTTTTCAGTTTCCATAGTAAGCCCCTACCATCTTTAACTTTGTTTGCTTTTAAAAGTCCAGGTATATCTTCTTTTCCATTTTCAACTAGTATAATGATTGGTTTTCTAATTTATTCAAGATCATCTAGACTAAAATTTGGTGTTGTATTAATAATAAAAAGTTTAAAAAATAAATAATTAATTTTATTAATTATTTATATAGTATATATAAAGCCTATTTTGTCAATATAAGGGCTTGTAAATTTTGATATAATTTATTTTACATTCGGTATAATAAAATTATATTCTTTAGTCAGTATTAAAAATATATTTTTCAAATAATTCTTTTGTTGCTGGCCATATTTTCATCTTATTAATTTGTTGTTTAGTAAAGAAATTGGCATCTACCAGCTCTTCTTTGTTAATTTCATAGTCAAAACTATCTACTTTGCATAAGTACCAAATAGTTTTTTGATTTTTTACATCACTTTTTATTTTATCTGTAATCTTTTCTATTTCCAATATATTCATTCATAATTCTTCTACTATTTCTCTTTTTAATGCATCTGTTTCAGATTCACCTTTTTCTATATGTCCAGCTGGAGGATAGTAATATCCTGTAAATCTTCAAAAATCTTTATTTGAACTTACTAGTAAATAAGATTTTGGATTTCCATTTTTTATAATTATACCTGCTACTACTTGTTTCATGATAAATAAAATTTAAAATTATGCTAATTATTAGTTATTATACAGACTTTTAGAATTTATTAGTTATCAACACTATTAAAAAATTCTGCATATTTTTTATTTTGATTGAGCTATTTTTGTTATTTTATTAATTTAAGATCTTAATAACATTATCTATTTTTGATAAAAAATATGGATCATTTTTTAGTTTTGATATAAGTTCCTTACCTGTTGTTTGATTTATAATTATAATCATACAAGTATTGTCATGTTTAGTGATATTTATATTAAATTCTTCTTCTTTATCATTATTAATAGTTTGTGTAATTGTAACTTTCATTATTAGTGGGTTGTCGAATTTAAATGTTGCTACCTTTTTTTTTGAAATTGGTATTAGTCATTCTTCTTCTATTCCGTTATACCAATAATTAATTAATTTTTCCTCTAATACAAAATTACCTGAATACCACTTTACTGTAATATATTTTTTATTACTGTTTGTATCATATTGGACACTCCATATAATTTTTCCATTTTGTATGTATGCTCATAATGCATCAAAAAAAGCAGTATTATCTATATTTAATTCTTCTGGTATTATTAAAACCTGATTTACAAAACCCGAAAAATATGATAAAAAATGTTTTTTTTGTTCAAAAAATGGAATAGAATCAGCACTATATCTGAGTGCGTCAACATAATAATCCCTAAAAGGATTATCTTGAGTGAAAGAACTTTCGCTTATATCACTCCAGAATTCAATTCTTTTACTATGAAATGTATCTAAAAGGTTTCTTTCAATATTAACTGGATATGCAAAAAATTCTTCTCTAATATCAAGAATATCTTGTATTCTTTTATCAAATGTTTTTGGTCCAACAAAACCGAGAAGCTCTTTAATTCTCATCTTAAACAAACTAATATATTTATCTGCTATTTCTTGCTTTAGTTGTTTTTTTTCTCTTAGACTTGAATTAAAATGCATTATAAACCGTTTTCAATATTCTCTCTTTGCTGTTGGGAGTTCCTCTGTATGAGATGAAGAGGTATTTGATTTATTAGTATCATCAAGCCATCTCCTCATTATTTCAGGAGAAGATATTGGCAGAATATCTTTTGCCTCGGGGTATGCTTCAAAAAAATCTTTAGTATTATTCATAAAATATAAATTATACAAGTAAAGAATTAGTTTGGTTTTGTAATAAATTATCTAATAAAATTTAATCCAGATTTTATTCTGTCTAACCAATGAGTTTCAGGTAGAAGTAAATCATATTTTTTTAAAAATTCGTATTCAAGTTTAACTATTTTATAATAGTTTCCATTTTTGTCTTGAATTACTTTTTTGAGAATAGATTCATTATAATTTATAATATCTAAATCTTTAATATCTATAATTTCTACTCAATTAGGAATATCAATTTCAATATTTTCATCTCTCCATAAGTATCAATCATTTATAATTTCTTCTTTTTTAAAGTCATTATCATAGTTTTCTCAGATTTTTTCATTATATTCTTTTAAATATGTTTGGTTATCATATATTTTTTGAAATCTGTCTGAATTGGGATATCTAGAGATTAAATTATTATGTCTATATAAACCATAGGATTCCAACTAATTATATCTTTTATAAACCTACTAAAAGGAGTCTTCATCCTTTTTTGTTTGATTATATTCTCCCATTTTTCAAATTTTGTAGACATATTCTTACATTTATTGATAATGATAAATTTTTAGAACAATTATTTTTACACAATAAACATTTAAATTTTTTGAATTATTATATAGTATATTCCCATCCTGGTTTCCAAGCTTTCTTTTTTCTCCAATCATCTTTAAATGCTTGTTCCCATGCTTTACCACATATCAAAACATCTAGAGCTAATTGAGGCGCTTTGTGAGCTACAATAGCAATAGATTTATTATCATAATTATTTTTTAGATATTCAAGAAAATCACTTATTCTGGCTTTTACATCTTCATAACTTTCTCCATTAGGAAATCTATTTGTAATATTAGCTTCTTGCATAGGTTCGACTATGTCAGAGGGAAGAGCATTGTAATCTCCATAGTTACATTCACGTAATCTATTATCTATCACAATTTCTACATCATCTTCAAATGTTAGTTTAGAAGAATCGATGGCTCTTTTTAAATCAGAACAAAAAACAACATCAAAGTGTTTATCTTTGATTAAATTTTTTAGTTCAATAGATTGTTTGATACCAAGATCAGAAAGTTCTACATCATACCATCAAGAAGAAAGTTCTTTTTCATTGTCTGTAGTTGTTCAATGAACAAAATATGTAATTTTTATCATATTTATATTTTTGAGAAATAAACCTTTCACTACTTCGAGCAATAGAATATAAGTCAAACTGGATGATCTTTATATTCTATAAATCTTGGATTATTTTTTAGTAATTCCTTTGTTAATTCTGGTTCAACAATTTTATTAACATGGAACCCCGAATCAATAAGTGTATTAAAATAATCTGATAATGGACGTTGAAAATGTTCGACTTCAAATTCTTTATTATATTCTTTTGCTAAATCTGGATTTGTTTTACTGTCTCCTCCCATAATGTATTTTGCAAAACCTCTTTTGAAATAATTTCCAAGATTTTTAATTTTCCTTGATTTTACTCCTGCTTTTTCTTGTGCATAAATATATAAATCCCATGATGGATGAGTAACTGAAAAAACAAAAATTCCATTATTTTTCAAAACTCTAAATGCTTCTAAAATCGGAGTTTTAATATCTTTGATTTCATTGAGCATCATATTTGAATAAATAATGTCAATAGAATTAGTATCAACTTTCCATTTTGTTGTTGCATCTTGTTCTAGATATTCAATTTTGTTATCTTTAAATTTTTGTTTTGCATATTCCAGATTATGTTTTGAAATATCCATAAGTATAAGATTTTTTACTTTATTTTCGATGAATTTTTGTGAAAGATATCCATTTCCACATCCCAATTCAAGAACTGTTTTGTCGGTAAAAGATTTAACTAATTTGAACATAATAGGATCAAGTACATAATACTTGTATGCTTCGCCAGAATTACCTGCTCTTTTATTCCAGAATTCAGCGAATTGTTTATTTTGGTAAAGGGATTTCATATATAAATTAAAATATTTGCTAAAGATTGTATTTATATTGTCTTAAAAAATAGAGGAATTACAAAATTTTTTGTTTACTTTTCTATATAAATATCATGCAACCATAATTTATCTGGTCTTGTTAGCATATATGCTATTACATCAGCTATATCAGAAGGGGATGTGAAATTTTCTGTAGGAAAATTTTCGCCAGTTTTTTCAAACATTTTAGTATTTGTTCAGCTTTGATAAATTCATGCAACTTTTACATTACTATTCTTTAAATCAGCTTTTAGTACCTCAGTAAATCAACGAACTCAATATTTACTGGCAGTATAAATAGATTGTCATTCTTGAGCAATTATTCCAGACTTAGAAATTACATTTATAATTGCAGAGTCTTCTCTTGTACGAAGTATAGGAAGAACAAGACGAGTAGTATGAATTAATGCTAATAAATTGGTTCCAATTACATCATCAACGACTTCCTTTGAAATTTCATCAATAGCCATAAGTTTTTGCCAAATACCAGCATTATTAATAAGAATATCAATAGTTTCAAACTGTGAAATAATTGTTTTTATTGCAAGCTCTAACTTATCAGTTTTTCGAATATCACAAGGATAAATCATTACATCTACAGCACCAAGTTTCTTTGCTTCTTTACTTACTTCAACAAGTTTTTTTTCATCTCTTGCGATAAGAGCTAATTTGCTATTTTCTTTTGCAAGCCTGAGAGCAATTTCTTTACCAATTCCTTCACTAGCTCAAGTAATTACTATGACTTTATTTTTTAGATTCATTATTGTATAATTTTAAATTTTATTTTATAATTTATCCATTATTCTTTTATATAATAATTTAGCTGCTGCTATATCCTCATCTGAAATATCAAATCTAATAGCGATTTCATCTTCTTCTGAGTTAAAAGGTGAAAGGTGATTATTTTTTTGCATCTCATCTAATTTAAATTTTCTCAATAATACTCATGCAACATCAGGTGCAAATCACTTCTCAATTAATCTATCATATAGTAACTTTGTCGCTTCTATATCTTTATCAGAAACATCATATTTTACAGCAACATCATCAGTTTCTCCATATAATAATCAATTTTTTTGCATATAATCTAATCTAAATGTACTTACTAATATTCATGCTATTTCTATACTAAATCATTTACTAATTAATCTATTATATAATAATTTTGCTGCTTCTATATCTTTATCAGAAATATCAAATTTTATAGCAACATCATCAGCTTCTCCATATCAATAAGATTTATGTTTTTGCATCTCATCTAAACTAAATGAACTTAATAATATTCCAGCTATTTTTGAGTCAAATCATTCTCTTATTAATCTTTCATATAATAATCTTGTTGCTTCTATATCTTTATCTGAAACATCAAAGTCTATAGTAACTTCTTCAACTTCTCCGTATCAATAAGGATTATTTTTTTGCATCTTATCTAATCTAAATGTGCTTACTAAGATTCATGCAACTTCTGGGTCAAATCATTTATCAATTAATCTATTTAATAATAACTTTGCAGCCTCAATATCTTTGTCTGTTATTTCATAACTACTAAACATTTCTAATTCCAATCATTGCCTATGAGTGATTTTTCATACTGTTCTATCATAATTTAATCCCGAACTTATTAGATAAGCTGCAATTTTTTCTTTTTGATTTTTATCTAATGTAATTTCTTGTCTTAAATCTGATAATTTTTGTGTAGTTCCTGCTTTAGGTAATTCACCAGATAAGTCTAATTCTCCATTATTTTGGAAGGCTTCCATATTATTATATGCTTATTAATTAAAGTTTAATTTATATATATATAATTTTAAAATATACTATATTTATAATAATATTATATTTTTTTATAAAAGTAAAATTTCAACTATTATTTAGGACTATTATCCTCTTATATATTCTTATTTGAAACAAATTATATATTTTTATCCTATTATTTAGAATATGGATCAAAACCTAGTTTTATTAAATTTTGTAAGGACATAAATAGGGGACTAGGCAGATTCGACCAATCAAGCCATGACCATTCTTCAAATTTTTCTGGTTCCATAATTTGTAACTCTCCAGACTCATATTCAGCAGTCATAAATATAGTTATATAATGTTTATGCTCAACTGGAAAAATATCGTTAGTAGCAGTAACAAATTTTATATTTTTTATATATAATCCAGTTTCTTCTAATGTCTCTCGCATAGCACATTCTTCCCACGATTCATTAAATTCTAGATGACCTCCAATTGCACCCCATGAACCATTTCAGTGAGTATTTTTACGTTTACCAAAGAGAATTTTTCCATCTTTTAATACAATGACTCCAACTCCAACTTTTGGTCTATTTTCCATATCTTTTTTGTTAATTATTAAATTATTATTTTAATTTTATACTTTATTCCATCTAACTCAAGAATTTATCTGGAAAGCTTCAATCATCTTCCAAAATATAACTATGTCTTTTTTGAAATGCTTCTTTTACTTCTGGTAATACTATTTTTCTATTCCAATCTTTTAATGCTTTTTTTATATTGTCTTGAATAAGTTCTTCATAATTTTTTTCAGGATTTTCATACCACCATAATTTATAAAAAGGTCATACTAAATGAGAGGCTCAATCAGCAGAAGAAACTATTTTTACTTCTATTGGTGCGTCATTAATATCAATCACCATTTTATTATCCATGATTTCAATATATGAAATTGCTTTTTCTACAAATTTTTCACTGAAACCTAGTTCTGTAAGTTTTTCTTTTCCTTTTGATATAGTTAACTTATATTGATTATTAAAATCAAGTATTTTACCATAATCATGAAGCCAAACTAGGATTAGAACTAAATTTTTATCAGCATCTTTGTATATATCACAAAGTTCTAAAGCAATTTTTTCAACTATTTCCAAATGATATTTGATAAACCATTTATGGTGTATAAAATCAGGATTTTTTGATTTTTCAATAACATGTTCTCTAAATTTTTGTATAAGTGATTTCATAGATTTTATATCAATTAAATATTAAAAATTACATTTTCATTCTTTTTTATCTCATTAAAAAGTCTTTTTGCAAGTTCGATGTGACTTTCTTCTGTTAAATGAACACCATCTATTCCGACAGTAAGGTCACTTGCATGAACAAAATAGCATTCATTTGTTTTTGCAATTTTAGAATATAATTTGCTTAACTCTTTTGATTTCTTTGTTCATCCAACATATCTTTCATTTGCATATTTTGTAGATTCATCAATGATTGGTAAAGAAATTATTAGTATTTTAGGATATTTATCTTGAAATTGAGATTTTCTACTTAAAATAGTTTTAACAAAATATTTATCCAAAGCTTCTCCAATTTTTTCTGGTGAATTTTGATAAACATCTTTTATTTCATTTGTCCCAAGCATTAGGATAACTAAATCCAGGGGATCATGTGAGTCTAAACATGGAATCAAATACAAACTGCCATTTCTGCCTTCTTTACCAATTCGCATATCTTCTGATGAAAGGGTTCTACTATTTAATCCTTCTTCAATAATTTCAAAATCTATCCCTAGTAATTTTTGCAAAACCTTTGGAAATCGTATATTTTCTGAAAATCTCTCGTGATGACTTCATGGAATATATCCCCATGTATTTGAATCACCAAAACAAAGTATTCTTTTTTTATGCATTATTTGTGATTAACAATTATTACACATAAATATAATTATTATTCAAAAAAATCAAATCTAATCGTTTTTCTGCAAAAGACATATATTAATCTCTTAAAAACTCTATTTACCAATTAAGTTTAAGTATTTTAAAAGTTATGATTTTATTTAAAATTCATTTATTTTTGAATAGAATCAAGTCCTGAAGTCCCTAATTCACTCATAAGATCACTAAAAATATCTGTAACAGGCCTTCCTGCCTCTTTAATTTCATTTTCTCTGTTAAGTTTTTCTTGTGCATTGTTAAGTATTTTTCTTAATTCAGCAAGTTTATTTAAAGCATTACCAAATATAATTATTATATCACTGATATATTCCTTTTTGAACTCATCTTTTCTAGTACTAGCAGTTATATCTAATGCAAAATTATCAATACATGTAGTCTGAAAAGAATCATCTTGTTCACAAACCATATATATAGAATTATCATTTTTTTGATATGAATCTTCAGTATAACACTTCTCTAATGAGAAGGCCTTAATACTATGATTATTATGATAAAAATTAAATCAAAGTTTACTTTTTTTAAATTAATATAATAATTATTCAAGAAATTAAAAGCTTTTTCGATATTTTTCACTAAATTATTTATTTCTACTTGAGGATTTCTATTTCTTAAGATACCAATTGAATTGTATATATCAAGATTACCAATAATTTTATTTAGTATGCTTTCAATACTATTTTCATCTCTAATAGCATGTAAACAAAGATTAAATTTCTGACGGTTTTCATCCCATTTAGTTCAGCTTCTATCTATTGAATTAGTAAAACTTCTTGAGTATATCATTGTAAAAATATTATAATAATTAATAATTATTATATATAATAATTATTAATTATTATAAGTCAAGAAGATTTAACGTAATCGCTCACACTAATCAAAATAGAAAGGCATAATCTAAATTTTAATCCACCAAAATTTAGATTATGCCTACATATTGTGCATCGCTATAAATATCCAATGCACTCATTTCTCAAAGAAATAAATAAAAAATACCTTATTCTGAACTGACCCCACTTTAGTGGAGTCGAAGAAAAACAACTAGTTTAATGAGATTAGATGATTTCTGTAACTAATAGGAGTCATATATTATTTAGTCATATTTATACTTTGTAATAAGTGAATATTTTAACTATAATCTTGACCAAAAAATTGCTAAAAAAATTCATACTCAATTAAAAACTAATATATTTATTAACACAATAAATATACATGCATAAATTTTAAAATTTAGCAGTAATAAGTTATCTTTTTTTCATATTGATTCTATAATAATTTTTCTCCAATTATTATGTATCTTATATAGTGGAAGAGAAAAGGTTAAAATAAATAGTACTATAATTATAATTGAAATACCGATACCACCACCAAAACTATAATAAAGATTACTATGTTCATATAATTTAGGCAAATAAACTCATAATACTATAAACACTATTCAAGAAATAAATATTTTAGTAAAATCTTTTAATAATACTAAAAATAGATTAGTATTAATGAATCAAAATAATTTATTTATTAATGAAATAATAGCAAATCATATTATATTATAAATAAACAAAAAAAATAACACAGTCAATAATATTAAAACTTCATCAAATGGATTAAAATATGCAGGTGCATACGCAAATGAAGTAGGGATTAATCAAAATATAATAAATAATATAACAATTGTTAAAAATAATTTTTTCATATAAAAAATTAAGAATATAAAATAACGAGAATTACAGTGACTATTTATGAATAATATTTATATTTATTGTAAATTTTTATAATAATAAAAAGATTTCCAACTCAAGTATATCCATTTGGGAAAAATTATGTGAAATTCTTATGACACAACTAATATTAAATGTCTATTAAAATTAGTATTTATTCACTTATTTCTAATTTTGAAAAATCTTCAATGATTAAATCAGCACTTAATAAATCCTCTATAGAGTGAGATGTAGTAAGTCAAATAACTTTCATTCCAGCACTTTTACCAGATTGTAACCCCGCTGGAGAGTCTTCAAAAACTAAACATTCTCATGGTCTTACATCAAGCAATTCTGCCGTTTTTAAATAAATTTCTGGATCAGGCTTTCATTTCTTTACATCCTCTTCTCACAAAATAATATCAAAATAATTTTCCAAATGCAATTCTTTTAGAACAAAGTCACGATTTGCTTTTGGTGCTGTTGTAGCAATAGCTAGTTTAATGTTCAATTTTTTTATTTTTTGAATTATTTCTGTTAATCCTGAAGTTTCTTTGATTATTGGCTTATATAACTCACGATAAACAGATTCTTTTTCATCTGCATATTCTGTAATTTCACTTTGTGATAAATTATCACCAAATAGATTTAAAAATATTTGATCATTTTTAAAACCAGAAATTTTTTGTTTAAAATCATCATCTGATAAGATAAAACCTTTTCTAAAACAAAATTCTTTCCATGCTTTTTTATGAGTGGACATATTATTTATCATAGTTCAGTCCATATCGAAGATTATTGCCTTAATTCATTTTAGATTTATTTTTTTCATATAAATGGGATATTCTTAATAATAAATTTTAGAAATAGTTGATAAAGATTTGATGATAAATTTAATAGAGAATTTATTTATTATCTTTAATATATTTTTTAATAAGTTCTATATCTTTTAAATCTTTTTCTTTACCTCGTTGAGCTTTCGATTCTAAAACATATTTTAATTGTACATAAGGAAAATTTTCTATTAGTTCAGCATTATCAATCATTTCATTTATTTTATGAGATAAGTCAAGCCAATCTCTATATATTTCAATATTCTCTATTTGAAGACATATACGAGTAGAATGTAATGAATCTGGATAGAGATTTACTAAAGTATCCCATACTTCTTGTTTAACAATTATATCAAGATCTTGGTTTTCTCTAATTCCTCTAATAGCTAGTGGTCCACTTCCAAAAATTGCATATTTTCATTTTGGCAAATTTAATGTATCTAGTTCATTTAGATATAACATATAATAAAAAAAGTTAAAAATAAATTTCAAATAATGGTAGTTTTTAAAATCTCATTATTCTACAAATAATTTTTTGGTTAGGAATGTTTTGAAATACTGGACTATAAAAATATAGATCTTGATAATTTCATATTAATAACTCTCAATTTTTAATTATTAATGTAATACTTACATTTCATACTAATTTACTTCTCATATGTTCATAAAAATTATATCTAAATGAAGTTCAAGGTTCATCATGATTTAGCCATTTTCATTCAGGAACTACATCTTTAAGAAAATTTCTTAAATCATCTATTAATCAACTTTCCCATCAAATTTGTATTATAGAAGACACTTCGTGAGGCACAAAGCAAACAATATTAGCATTTATTAAATTATTTTCTTTGATTAAATTTTCTAAATTTTCTATAATAGAAGTAAAATCAGATTTCAGTGTTAAATTAATTTCTGTATCTATAATTTCCATTTTTTAGTTTTAATAAATAATCTTCTTAAGAATAAGTTTTTACAAATTTTCATCCAAAAACTGTTTTAATGCCACTAAATCTTTTTTATCTTTGTCATAATGAAATGCCTTTATTCAGAGAGATTTTGCACTTTTTACTGCATCTAGATTATGTTCAAAATATATAACATTCGTATTATTTAATATAAACTCTTTAAATAAATTATTAAAATACACAGGATCTACTTTGTCAGGATTATGTTTTAATGTAAATACTTTATACGGAGATTTATCTATTCCTAATTGAATTAATTGTTCATCATTTGCATTAGTAACTATAATTTTTGTATTAGAATAATTTTCTAAAATATCATACATTTCTTTGTAAATACCGTCTTCAGTGAAAAATGTATTCCATGCATCAACTAAAATTGTTTTCATTATTTGTTATTTATTATATAAAGGTTTTTTAAAGTTCTTTTTTATTATAAATGATATATAGAATATTCAAAATTATTTTGAGCAAATAGTAAATGATTATTGTTTCAAGTTGGAACTTATTTTTTATTTTTCTAAATGCTGAAGAATATGGAATAGACTAGACTATTTTTTATACTTTCTAATTTTATTGATTAGCCTATGCATATGTGGATCAAATTTCTCTATTGGAGTTGTGAGAACTTCATCAAAACTTAACCAGTGAAAGTCATCAAATTCATTACTGTAATCATTTCCATTAGATGTAAATGGTTTAGTTGAATCTTCTTTAAATAAGTACCACAAAGAAACATCTATATGAGGTTCACTAATTCAACCAATTTGGGTAACTGTCACAAAAAAAGGGGATTCTGTCTGTTTTTTATCAGGATAATATGATTTAAGTGATACCCCTATTTCTTCTTTAAGTTCTCTTTTTGCAGCAATTAATGGCATTTCATTAATTTCTATATGCCCACCACTTGGTAACATAAGTTTTGCTTTTTTATGATCGAAGAGAAGCACTTTTTCTTGTTCAGGATCGATAACAAGAGAATAACTAACTAGATGTTTTGGTGGTATTGCATCCTTTTTTATACGAAATATATTTGCATTGCTTGAAATCCAATCACAAGTGTTTTCAATATGATTTTTCTCTAATTGATCATATGGTGGAATTGAGCTAATTAAATTTTTTATCTTATCTTTGATTAATTTGTTTTCCATGAATATTTATAAATTACTAAATATATTTTTTATTATTTCAGATAATCAACCTTCTAAATTTTCAGCGATTCTATATCTTTTATAATTCTAAAAAATAATTCCTTTGCTTTTTTGCTTTTCAATTGTATATCTTCTAAAGAATTTATTTTGTATAAATCTTCCAATTCTAATAAAAGTTTTTTTGGAATATCTTTTGATATATCTTTGAGATAAAAATCATTTTTGGTTGGTTGATATTTAATTCTTAAAATTTCAACAAGAGGATGTAAAACTTTTTCATGGTACGAACCAAGTGCTTCTAGAAAATTACCACGATTTATAGATTTATTAACCCACGCTTGAAAGAATAAAAAAGTTTTTTTCAAATCTTCTACTTTTTTTGATATTTCTTCATTAAACTCCTTTTGATTGACTTCTTTATATTGTACAACATTGTTTTTATCAAAAATAATTTTTACTTTTTCATCTTGAAACCCTTTGGTATACCAGAAAATTCTAGAATGACTTTGTATACATACATCAACGATTAAAAATTCAGATGTTCATTCTAAGTGGAAAAATTTTTGCTTAATTTTTGGATGAGGATGATTTATTTCATGAGAATAATCGATTTTTCAGAGTTTCGAAAGTATAATTTCAATTTCATTAAATGTTTCTGATTCGTAATTATCTTCAACATCAATCCATATATCGATATCAGAATATTCATCAACTCTATTGTGAGCATCTGCTCATTCAAGCCAGAAAGCATATATAAAAGAATTATTTTTTAAATTATCAGCCAAATAGCTGATTATTTTATCTCTTGTCATGTTATGAGTTGTGTAATGAAAATAAAAATTATTTTATTTGATGTCTGTTAAAAACTCATATTTCAGACATCTTATTTATTTCAGCATTTATTTTTTCAATCATATATTTTGCAAATTCTTTTAATTCTTCATTTTTTAGATTATTATTTGCTATTGAATTTCAATAAATATCAATTAATTCCTGTACTATTTTTTGAAAGTTATTTGGAAGATTTTTTAGCCCCCATTTTCCACCTTCAAGCTTGGATAATATTTTTTCCTCTTTCAAATATTGAAGAGTGCGACATAAATTGAGCCCATTGTATACAGAGTCTTGAATGATGTTTTTTTCAATATTTTCTAAATCATACATGAGAGAATCAATATAATTTTTTTTGGGACTTCGCCAAAAATTTCACTAATAGGACTTCCATAAATGCATATTCCTCTTTTTTTTGTTACCATAAAATGTACTGCCAAATCTGGATCCTTGTCTTCTGTTTTTGAAAAATCTAACTCGCTATTAATAAATTTTTCCTTCCATAAGTTTGAATAATGAAGTAGAAATGGAGTATGATAAATGAAGTTTTTTGTATGTTGTTCTAAAACAATGCTCATTTCAAATCCCTTTCTAATTTGATATTTCTCTGATAATTCAAGTAATAACTTTATAATTTGCTTCTTTTCTTCAATATTAATACTTTCTTTCACTACAACTAATAAATCTACATCACTTGAATTTGGGTTATAGCAATTCATTGCGATTGATCAATGTATATATATTCCAACTAAGTTATTATTTAGAATTTGTAAAAATCCATTTTTTATATCTTTAATAGGCTGTTTTAATGTTTTTGGAATTAGAGTTTTCATGTGTTTTATTATAAATATTATGACAAATATTCAAAATTATCTAGTTGCATATTGGATCTTTATATCTTTTATATCTCTATACCAAAATACTTGATTAAGACCTTCTCCCCAGTAATTTTTAAGAATAGTATCTGGTATACCTATTTTACGAGTCCAAAACTGTATAGATTTTTGATAGCCTCCATCCATACAAATTCCACGAATTCCTTTCCCAGTAAGTACCAGTAAAATTGAATTAAAAAGTAAAGAACCAATTCATTTGCCTTGAAAATCAGATAATACATAAACGGAAGTTATTTCTGGTATACTTTTTAGATCAAAGTTCAAATTCTTTCTCACAAAATCATCATCTGTTAATTGAGATTCATATGCAATTGTTCCGATAATCTGGTTTTCAACCTCGGCGATTAGGTAATACGTTTTTTCTCAATTACTATCAAAATCTGACTGTAAACAGCACAGCTGTTTTTCTACTTCTTCGATAATATCATTTTTTCTATCTGCAATTCAATCTGCTTTAAAAGCATATGATATTGCATCTTGAAATACCTCTTTAATTTTAGAAATATCTTCTTTTTTAGGTCTTCTAATTATTATATGCATAAATTTTTTATAAGTAATGTAAATGCTTAATTAAAACTAATTAAAACATTTAATAGTATATGAAATATTTGTAAAATACAATGTATAGAATATTGCAGAGTGAGGTTATTATAAGATACAAAGAAAACTCTAGTCTTAGAGTACTTTTGCATATAATATATATTAAAAATTATTTACTCTTTAGAAAATAATTGAACATTATTACAAGATTCAATTGCTTGTAATTTATGTTTTGAAAATTTGGTTGAATAAATGAATTCGTCTCCACCATCTAATTTCGCATTATATAATTCTTCTGCATCATAATAATAACATTTTTCTAATTTCCAATCATTTCATTTAGTTAAAGCAAAAACTTTTATATTTCCTTCAGAAGAATAACCAGTAGCATCAACAACGGTTAATAGTAATCTTTGATTATCTATCATAAGATAATATGGATTATTTAGTGGAGGATAATTTTTTGAGCCATTTATTTCAATGCCATAATTTGGATTTTCTGGATCTTTAATCTCTAATAATTTGGTCCATTTTGTATCACCTTTTTTTGCAACAAGAACTCCTACAAAATGCTTAGTATTATAAGTACTAAATAGTCATAACCATACATTTGATGAACTTTGAAGAACAAGAGCAAATCGTATGTCACCAATACTAAAATATTTTTGAATTTGTTCACTATTAATATCTGAGGGAAGTACTAAATTAGGATTATCAATTTCCTTAATAGTATAACCATTTTTAAGTAATTGATTAATCTGAGTTGCAAACCTTTTATCTATAGAAATAAAGATTTTATCAATTATTGCTTTTAATTTTTCATCTTTTTTATATTTAATTGAAAGTCTATTTAATATTTTAATATATTTACTTCTATAACTTTCTCAGTTTTTGTTGATTAATGATTCAATTTTTTTAGTTATTGAATTTATCGTATTTATATCATTTTCTGACAATGTATATGAATAAACATTATTAAGAGACAAACTCACAATAAAAATTATCATAATTAATATTTTTTTCATTTTATTATATAAAGTCAAAATTTAAGCCTAAAATCCTTATTTGCCCAACGTGAATAAGCTATTGATATTAATCAGGCTGTTTTTAATATCCTATTTTCTTTAATTTCTTTATCATTATAACCTATAAGAAATTCTCTAAAATCTGAATCTCAGTTTCTTTGCTCTTTACACTTAAAGTAAACATAACCCAAATCTTGATATTTACTTCCAAGACCTGCTTCATCCCAGTCTAATATAAAAATCTCATCATTTTTGTTAACTATTAAATCAGTAATTTCTCAGTGTACAATTACCTCTGTATCAGATTCAAGTTCTGATATAATTTTATCTAAATCAACATGAAGTCCTTCATTTTGAATATTTGTTTCTGCTATTTCTTTTAGCCAATATATTCCTGTATCTTTTTTTGGAGCATCTATTTTTAAAGAATGAAGTTTTTTCACTATTTTACCAAATTCTATTAAATTTATTTTTTCGAAATCAGGACTTCCTTCAATATATTTATATTTTATGATTCAATTCTTTATTTCAAAAATTTTTGGCATAAATGGTAAGCTTTGACTTAGTTTAGCCAGAAAACAACTTCTATCTTCTAAATCTTCACAGGTAACTAAATATGAAGATTTTTTTTCAACAACTTTTCACTGTTTTTTCAATTTAGACCCACTATGACCTTTTAACATATTTTATATTAAAAAAAATTAAATTATCTATTATTATTTATAAATATAGTCACTTTATAAAAAAATCAAATTTATTAATCAAAGCTAAAAAAATGAATTAATATATCTAAATTATTATATAAAAACTAAAAAGGATACTGTAAAATTTACACTATATCCAATTTTTCTAACATATATTCAGGATTATTCAAAAAAGATTTATATAAATTATAGTGATTAGTTTGTTTATAATCTATTTCTTTGAATCAATTTTCTGAAATTTCAATTATTTTAGCATGTGGATAAGATAAAATTATAGGGGAATGAGTAGCTATGATAAATTGACTTTTTTGTTTAACTAATTCATTCATTCTTACTAAAAAAGCTAATTGCCTTTGCGGTGAAAGTGCAGCTTCAGGTTCATCAAGAATATATAATCAATTTCCAAAGAATCTATTTAAAAAAAGTGAAAAGAAAGATTCTCAATGTGATTGTTTATGAAGTGATACTCAACCATAGGAATTTATAATTTTATTTCATATTTCATCAATATTTGTTGCAAGATTATAAAATGATTCTGCTCTCAAAAAATAATTATCTTTTGGTCTTTTAAATCATTTTGATATACGAATTTTTTCTGATAATTCAGAATGAGTATTTGCCGTTGAAAAATTGAAATTGATTGATCATCATTCAGGATTAAAGCCATATTGTATGGCTAAAGCTTCTAATAATGTTGATTTCCCAGTACCATTTTCTCACACAAAAAAGTAACATTTTTATGAAGATTTATCTCATCCAAATATTTAACCATAGGCAGATTATAAGGATATTCTTCATGTGATTCTATCTTTTCTTTTAAAAGTTCAAAAGATATTATAAATTGTTCATTTAACATTGTTTAAAAGTGTTTAATGTTTAAAAAGAACAAGAGATAAACCATATTTATTTGGAATTTCTTTAAATTGAATACCAAGTTTAGTTAATTCTACTTTATAATCAGCTAGAGGAACTGCAAAATAACCATCTAGTAGTTTAGTCTCTATTGTTTCATCATCTATTATTTTTGTTCTAAATATATATTAACTTCATTATAAGAAATTTTTATTCTATGGTAAATTTAACTTTGTACTTAGATAATTTGAGATTGGAGTTTTTGAACAACCAACAGTATCGGCAAATGTTATACAAATTTTTTTATTTTCTTTCATATATTATTTATAAATTTAAGATGTTTTACTTTTTTTTATATTTATATATTAATTATATTAGAAAATTTCTCAAATAATAATTCATTATTACAATACTGCAAGTATAATACATATGCAAAATCTAAATTTTTGTGTATAAAAAAATGTTAAACTTATATCATTAGTTTAACATATGCTTTTCTTCCATCTGAAATTACCCTAATAGGTATTTTTGCTGGTTCATTAGTTTTTATTGTTTTTTCAAAGAGATAGTCTTTTAAATCATTTGTAATTTTACCTTTAGGAAGATATATAGTAATCTGAGAGTTAAATAATCTTGACTTTGGTAAATGATCAATACAAGAAATAGATAAATTTATAATTGATTGGTCTTCAAAGTAAGCAATCCTTCTTCTGCTCATAATCTCAGAAAATATAAAATTATTATGATAATCAAAAGATCCCTCTTCTTGTTCTACTATTAAATTTCTAGGAGGATAATACATTGCAGTATTCAATACTAATCCATCAGGTGTAGTCGCACCTCTACAGTAAGTTGCTTCAAATTCATCCTCCTCTAAATCTCTATTAAGAGTAAAATTTGCAGGTTCTGTTTGTCTTGTTCTATGATATTGAAGAAAATAGTTCTCTCCCTTATTATCAGTCTGAAATTCAACGATAGGGCAATGATTTACATCAAATTTTCTCATTCCTCTTATTTTTTCATAAAATTCTATAACCCCAGGTAATTCTCTATACAATTTTTTTGTTATCCTCATAGGTAAGTTTAATACTATATTTCAATTATCTATAATTAAATAATTATTAAAATTGTCATTTACTCTATCATTGGTAAATATATGATAACGATTTGGTATTGCATTATCTGCAATAATACTTCTATTAAGACCCCCTATTTTTTCCCAATAAGAATAACTTATATTTTTAATAAAATCTTCAAAATCTAATCCTGATAGTTCACAGTAAATACGAATGTTTTTTTCGGACAGTTTTTTAAGAAATCCTTCATAATCATGTTGTGAAAATGTTTTCAATTGACCCAAAATTTGATCTTGAATACACGAACCAACTCTTATATCTAAATTAGTTTTGAAGCTTTTCCAATCAATATTTATTCCATGTTTTGCACAATATTTTTTACCTTTATTAATTTTTTTTTGATTTATTATATAACTTTTTAGTAAACCAGACGCTCCTGAATATTCTTGAGGATGTTCGCTTCTAACAATAATTTCACCTCATCTTTTCACATGTTCAAGTGCTTGTTCTAAATTTTCAAATCTTATAGGAACCAAAATTCACATTCATTCAATATAATCACCAACTTCTCTTTTTGGTTGTTTTGGTGGATACTCTAGGAATTGATCAGTTCATCATTCTAAGGTTTCAGCTATCCTTTGTCTTGTCCCATCATTTCTAAAATCTGGATTTAATTCTTTAGGGGTATTCTTTATTAATTGAGGACAAGTTAAATTTTCGGTCATAATGTTTGGGTAACATCTTAAATATTCAAATATTATACTAAAATATCAAAAATGTCAAGGTTGGTAATTTGGTAACTACTCAGCAACGAAATTTTAGCTTGACAGAAAAGTGCAAGAAATAAAAACAATACTTTAAATAAGGTAAACAAGATGATGTATAAAATTTTAAAATAAATTAAGAAAAAAATATAAAA